>SXGS01528012.1_pt1 | contig 71113 bp, 61 predicted proteins | sample 3174681 | NCBI WGS metagenome assembly SXGS01 (sample SAMN11356861, study PRJNA531348) | freshwater metagenome | isolation source: freshwater sample F1-80 | place: China: Fuxian Lake, Yuxi | collected 2017-12-25
CGATCCATGAGCCAGATTCCTTTCTGACTGAAGCGTTTTCAGTTGGTCCTGTTAGGAATCTGGCTTTTCTTTTCTCTCCTTCGTTTCTGAAACCCCACTTTCTTCGACGCCAAATCGTTCACGGCGTTGCCCAACGGGGCTGGAAATTGCGCAACTTCAAAACTGACTGTTCGCGGTCGTTCGCTCCGCAGTAGGGGCCGAAGCCGTGTCTTCACGCCTTTTGCTGGATATCTTCACGCGACGGGATCGAACGCTGTCGCTCATCGCTTTCCAGGAGCCGCTCGCATGTCGCGAATGATGCTTTGCCTCTGCTTGGTTGGATGCTTCTCGCTCACGATCGCTGCGGCTGCCGACAAGCCGAACATGGCCAAGTCAAACGGCAATCGGCTGACGTATCTCGATGAGCCATGCAATCCGTGGTATCCGCATCGCGACTTCCCGAAGCTGACGACTCCCATGTGGGTCGGCGAAGAGGGAGTCGAGGCGGTCGTGATCCTCGGCATCGACGACATGCGTGGGCATGAGAAGTGGGAGGCGTATCTCCGGCCGATCCTCAATCGGCTGAAACAAATCGACGGCCGCGCGCCGGTCAGCATCTTTACTTGCTCGATCGACCCGAGGCATCCGCACTTGCAGCAATGGCTTGAAGAAGGGCTGAGCCTGGAGATTCACACGATCGACCACCCGTGTCCGTTGCTGAAGGACGGCGATCTGGCGAAGGCGAAGTCCACGGTCGATCGCTGCATTGATCTGCTCAACGAAGTGCCGAACAACAAGCCGGTCTGTTTTCGGATGCCCTGCTGCGATTCGCTCAATACGCTCAGCCCGCGCTTCTACACCGAGATTTTCAACAAGACGACGGAGTTGAGTGTGGGGAGTGGGGAGGGGGGAGCGAAGAAGGGGGGCAACTTCCTGTTGGCCAATTCATCGGTCATGCAAGTTTTCACGTCCGATGATCCCGCCCTGCCGCGCGAACTGGTCCTGGAAGCCGTCGCTGCTTCCAACTCCCCACTCCCCACTCCGAACTCCCGACTCACCCGCGAGCGTTTCAAAAAGTACCTGCCCACCGATCGCTTCTTCACGAACTCCATCGAGAACTACCCGTACCCGTTCGTGGTCGACCGGCTGTGCTGGGAGTTCCCCTGCGTCGCTCCGAGCGACTGGGCGGCTCAGCATTTTCACAAGCCGGACAATCCGCAGACGATCGAGGACTGGAAAGCGGCGCTCGACTGCACCGTGATCAAGCAAGGGGTCTATTGCCTCGTCTTCCACCCGCACAACTGGATCAAGCCGGAACAAATCAACGAACTCATCGACCACGCTGTCACCAAGCACGGAAAGAAGATCAAGTTCCTGAACTTCCGAGAGGCGGTGGAACGGCTCAACAAGAATGTTGCGTTTGGAGGATTGCGAGATTCGTCGAACGGCGGCGACGCGAATGTTCGTTTTGCCGACCTCAGTCGCGACGGCCTGCTAGATGTCCTAAGGCTTGGCAAGAGTTCGTTTCGCATGCGAATTTGGGAGCCGACGAATAACTCGTGGTTGAATGCGAGTGCCTTGCCCAGCCTATTTGAAAAAACAACGACTTGGCTGAAACGATTTGACGCGCATGATGAGCTACCTCGAAACGTCCCAAAACCAATCGAAGGTCGCGACGACGGCATCCGATTGGTTGACCTCGACGAAGACGGCCACGACGACATCGTCTTCTCGAATCACGAGCGGTACGGCATCTGGCTGTGGGAGTCGCTGAAGACGGGCTGGTCGCGCGAGGTGCTTTCCGGCCAGCGCGGCGACAAGCTGGCCGAGCAAGAGTTGCCGCCGATTGTGCGGGCGGATGGGTCGAACAACGGGTTCTGGGTGCATGCGCGGCAGCTCGTGTGGATGAACGAGGACACGGCGAAGTCGAAAGACCTCGTCGAGCGGCGGTCGTTCGACCAACTGCTGGCCAACGAGACTCCCGGCCCGAAGTTGCCCGAAGCCTCGCTGAAAATGATGCAGGTCAAGCCGGGCTACCGAGTCGAACTGGTCGCCGCCGAACCGCTCGTCCGTGCCCCCGTCGCCTTCGATTGGGGACCGGACGGAAAACTCTGGGTCGCTGAGATGGCCGACTATCCGCTCGGCGTCGGCGAAGGGGAAGAAGCGGACGGCGAGGACAGTGTGGTGCGACGCTCCGCGTCGCAAACTCACGACGCGGAGCGTCGTGCCACACTGTTGAAACAAGCCGGCCACAAGCTGGGTGGCGGCCGCGTCCGCTTCCTCGAAGACACCGACGGAGATGGCAAGTACGACAAGTCGATCGTGTTCCTCGACAAGCTCAACTTCCCCAACGGCGTCATGCCGTGGCGAGACGGAGTGCTCATCTCCGCCGCGCCGGATGTGCTGTTCGCTCGTGACACAAATGGAGACGGTCGCGCGGATGGAGTGAAAGTTCTGCTCACCGGCTTCGGCGAAGGAAACCAACAGCACCGAGTCAACGGATTCAGTTGGGGCCTCGACAACATGGTCCACTGCGCCAACGGCGACAGCGGTGGACAAATCAAAGTCGTCAGCACCGTAGGGTGGGTCGAGTCATCGAGACCCACCAATCCGGACGATGCAAAATCCAAAGACGGTGGGTCTCGCGGTTCGACCCACCCTACGAATTACATCGGCAAGGTCATCGACATCCGTGGCCGAGACTTCCGCTGGAATCCGGACACCGGAGAACTCGACCCGACCTCCGGGCAAACTCAATTCGGCCGCAACCGAGACGACTTCGGCAACTGGTTCGGCAACAACAATGCGAACCCGATGTATCACTTCGTGCTCGACGACTATTACACCCGCCGCAACCCGCACGTCGCTGCGCCCGATCCACGCAAGCAAGTCTCAATCACGCCGGGACCAAGCCCGGTCTTCCCGATCAGCCGCACGCTCGCACGGTTCAATGACTTCGCGATGGCCAACCGGTTCACGTCCGCGAACAGCGCGATGGTCTATCGGGATGATTTGCTGTTCCGTAGCCCTGTCGCTCCGCGACAGGAAAGCCGCACCGGCCCCGACTCCCCATCGCCAGCCGATTCTCCGAAGAAAGTCGATGTCCGTTCGGCTGATCCTGTCGCGGAGCGACAGGGCTACGTAGCGCACGTCTTCATCTCCGAACCGGTCCACAACCTCGTGCATCACGAGGTCATGACGGCCGACGGCGTGACCTTCACTAGCCGGCGGGCGGAGGACGAGCAGCAATCGGAATTCTTCGCCTCGCGAGACAACTGGTTCCGGCCGACGCAGCTCAAGACCGGCCCGGACGGAGCGCTCTACATCGCCGACATGTACCGCCAAGTCATCGAGCACCCGCAGTACATCCCCCCCGCCCTGCAAGAAAAGCTCGACCTGCGAGCGGGACACGACAAGGGGCGGATTTATCGCGTGATACCGGCCGACGGATTCGTCAAAATGACGGTTCCGTGGCCGATGGATAAGGCCAGCGACAAGGAGCTTATTCGCACACTCTACAGTTCAACCGGCACCGTTCGGGATTTAGCTCACCGAATGCTGTTGTGGCGATATTCCGGGCAAGACGCAAAGTCGATCGTCACGGCATTGCGAAAGACGGCCCTAGAAGAGGAAGTCAATGAGACCGAAGTTCGAGGAAGCGTTGGACTATCATGGTCACATTCTTCTCCGCACGGTCGTCTCCATGCGTTGTCGTTGCTCGACGCGTTCCACTCGCTGACAGTCGATGACCTCTCACGAGCATTGCGAGACAAGCATCCGGCTGTCCGTCGCCGAGCGTTGCAAGCAGTCGAGAGCGTCGACGGCGACCTGCCCGATCCGCTCATCAACCAGCTTTCGGGAATGGGCCGCGATCCCGATCCGTTCGTGCGGATGCAGTTCGCGTACACGCTGGGGCATCCGAAGTTCGCGTCGCTTGGAAACGAACTCGGCAAGCTGCTGTATCGCGAGCGAAACGAAAAGTACCTCGTCGCGGCGGCGATGAGTTCGATTCATGCAAAAAACGTCGCCAGCGTCGTGGCCAACGTGTTCGAGTCGGCCGGCAAAGAACCGTTGCCGCCGCAGTTGGCGAGCACGTTGCTCGGCCTGGCTTCGACGCTGGGGAACGATCAAGCGTTGCTCAGCTTGATCGAGTACGTCTTGAGCGGTGCGGCAACCTCCGAGTCGCAGCCGATTGTGCTGGCTCAGATGCTCGACAATCTGGAACGCCGCAAGACGTCTTTGGCCGAATTGAAGGAGGTCGATCCGCAACGGCTCGCGAGGGCACAGCAGCAGTTGGCGAGCCGGATTGATACGGCGCGGGAAGTCATTGCAAAGTGCAGAGTGCAGAGTGCAAAGTGCAAAGTGGAAGACGTGGTCTTCGTTTTGCCGTTGCTGGGCCGTGATTCCGCAAAACGTGGCGACGATGCAAAACTCGTCGGCGAGTTGTTGGTCCCGCAGTCGCCTGTGCCGGTGCAGACGGCGGTGGTCGCGACGCTGGCTCGGATTAATCACGAAGCCTCAGCCACCGCGTTGCTGAGCGGTTGGCGAACTTTCACTCCGGCGCTGCGGACGCAGGTGCTCGATGCATTGCTCAGCCGGCCGAATTGGACGGGGACACTTTTGGATCAGCTCGAAGCCAAGTCGATCGCGCCCAGCGATATCGACGCGACGCGACGACAACGGCTGACGGCTCACGCGAACAAGGATCTCCGCGAGCGAGCGGCGAAGTTACTGGATGTCTCGGTCAACACGGATCGGCAAAAGATGGTCGCCGAGTTCGCTGTGAAGCTGAAAGAACTCAACGCGGCAGGCGATGCGGTCAGCGGGTCCGAGGTCTTCAAGAAGCGGTGTGCGACGTGTCACAAGCTCAAGGAGATCGGCACGTCGGTCGGTTCGGACCTGATGTCGCTGACCGACAAATCGACCACCGCACTGCTGACGGCGATCCTTGACCCGAACAAGGCGGTCGAAGCGAAGTTCCTGGCGTACACCGCGGTCAACAAGCAAGGGCAAACATTCTCCGGCCTGATCGCCGCCGAGACCGGCAACAGCATCACGCTGATGGCCGCCGACGGCAAACAGCACACGCTGTTGCGAGCGGACCTCGACGAGTTCATCAGTTCGGGGAAGTCATTCATGCCTGAAGGACTGGAGAAGGATGTATTGCCGCGCGAGTTGGCTGACGTCATCGCGTTCGTTCAATCTAGCGGCCCGCCTCCCAAGAAGTTCGACGGCAACCAGCCCGAGCCTGTGACCGCCGACGCGAGCGGCACGCTCAAACTGCTCGCGACCAACGCCGAGATTTATGGCAAGACGCTGGTCTTCGAGCCGCCATTCAAAAACCTTGGGTTCTGGGGCAGTGTCGATGATCGGGCCGTCTGGACGATCAACGTCTCGAAGGCGGGTAAGTACTCGATCCGTCTGAATTACGCTTGCGACAACGGCACGGCCGGCAACGACGTCGTGTTTGACGTCGCAGAACAATCGGTCAAAGCGAAGATCGTCGGCACCGGCTCGTGGGAGAATTATCAAACGGCAATTCTTGGCGAGTTGAATTTGCCCGCCGGTCAGCATCGCCTGACCGTCCGCGCGACGGAGACACTCAAGAATCATCTGATGGATTTTAAGGAACTGCGTTTGGTGCCGGAATAGGTTGAGATAACAGCCATCAGCCATCCGCTTTCGGCCATCAGCCGGAAATGTCCGGCTGATGGCTGTGGGCTGAAAGCTGATGGCCGTTATTTCACTTTTGCGAGCCTCCGCTAGACTGCCACGCCTCTTGGAAATCGACATCGTGTGAAAGAAACGAAACTTATGACGACTGCTGAATTAACCTCGCTGAATTGGACTTCCCTCGCCGACCGCGTGCTGGCTGGTGGCGATATCACTCGCGCCGAAGCGATCGCGATTCTGACCGCTCCTGACGACGACGTCCCGGCGATGATTGCTGCCGCGTTTCGGATTCGGCTAAAGCACTTTGGGCACAAGGTTCACTTCTACTACTTGAAGAACGCCAAGAGCGGCCTCTGTCCGGAAGACTGCGGGTATTGCTCGCAGAACATCGACTCTGAAGCGGAGATCAACCGCTATCCGATGCTCAACGAGCGGAAGCTGATGGAAGGTGCCGCCGCCGCCGCGAGCTTGCAGGCGCGGACGTACTGCATCGTGGCCAGCGGACGCGGCCCGTCGGATCGCGAAGTCGCACACGTCGCCAACGTCGTCAAGAAAATCAAAGACGAGCACGGTCTGCACATCTGCTGTTGCCTGGGTCTGCTCACGCCAGAGCAAGCGATGACGTTGAAAGAGGCCGGCGTCGATCGCATCAACCACAATCTCAATACGAGCCGCCGGTTCTACGAGCAGATTTGCTCGACGCATTCGTTCGACGACCGCCTGGCCACGCTGCGAACCGTGCGCGAGTCGGGTATGGAACTCTGTTGCGGCCTGATCGCTGGCATGGGCGAGGAGCACGCCGACCTGATCGACATCGCGCTGGAAATGCGCGGCATGAAAGTCGAGTCGATCCCGGTCAACTTCCTGAACTCGATCGAAGGGACGCAGCTTGAGCGCGTCCGCGAACTCAACCCGCGCTACTGCCTGAAGGTGCTCTGCCTGTTGCGTTTCACAAACCCGACGGTGGAACTTCGCATCGCCGGCGGCCGCGAGATCAACCTCCGCTCGCTGCAAGCGATGGGGCTGTATGTGGCCAACTCGCTGTTCGTCAGCGACTACCTGACGACGAAAGGGCAACCCCCGGAACTCGACTTCCAGATGGTTGAAGACCTCGGCTTCGAAATCATCACCGGCGACCACGAATCACATAAGCTGTGGAAGGACCGGCGGGAGACGGCGGGTGAGCTTGCCATTGCGGGGTCTTGTGGGGCGAGCTGTTGAATATGATTCACGAGGAGTTCCCTACTCTTTTTTGGCCCGTTCCTAATCACGTTCGCACGTTGGAGAGCACGTTGTGAAGAGTCGGCCGCAAAAAAAGTCGAGGACATTTCGGAAGCGCGCTGCGGGTCGTGGAAGACTTGTCCGTTTTGGCCGAAGTCAAGTAGGCCTGCGGCGCGTAAGGCTTGTAACCGGTGAGAACAATACCGAGCAGGTCACACTAAAAACTGTTTACCCGACAATTGAGGTGCATGGCGATCAAGGTGGGATTCTACAACACTTGCGAGAATTAGGCGTTCTGCTGGACGATATTTACCTCGGACCTGAACATCCTCGATGTGTGGTTGTGGCACCGAGAGTGCTAAGCGAAAAGCAACTTGACTCTCTCCGGCACGCTTACTGTATTGAGCTACATAACCGACGATTGCCCCACCAATCGCCCGAAATAATCGCTTGCAAAATGACGTTTTTGCAAAATTATCGTTCCGGTTTGCAGCCTTTGCAGCGTTTGCAGAAGGTGGAATTGCATGACTTGATAAGGACTCTGGAATCGCAAAAACGAAACGGACAAGAGCTAATTGATAAGCGTGAGGCGGCCAAACGCCTTGGTGACATGGGAGCGAAGGCAAAGCCAGCGATTCGATCGCTGATTGCAGCGTCGCATTCAAGCGACATCACCCTTGCAAACCTTTCCCTGCGAGCGCTGGAAGCAATCCGTTCCGAAGGGAACAACTAGCGTCGACTCTTACCGACCTCTTTTTCCCGCACGCAATTTCGGCAGCGAAGTGAGGTCGATTCCTGCAGAGTCTGTTGCTGAATCGCGAGTGTTCTTTGCCGCAGAGCGGCCTCCGAAGATCGCCGTGGTCTTCCGCCCACGGATTGCGTGACGAACAAAGTTTGTCGCCGAGCAACCATTGAACGCCTTTGGAGTGCCCCTTCCTTCGCGCCGACTGGCAACCTCTTGGAAGCCACGTATCATGCTTGCGGTTGTCCTGATCATCGGGCGAAAGCACTCATGCAAGTCGTTCTCGGAAGCGCTGGGTCGAAAGCCTCATTGGACGAGATTGTTAGCCAATCGCCGCTGGATGAAGTTGAAATCGTCGATGCCGACGGCAATGCGCTCGCTTACGTGGTTCCGTCGCCCATACCGGGCGACGAGACTTACGCCAAGTTTGAGGCGATCTTTCAAAGCCATGCCGACGTTCTCAATCGCCGTGCCGCGAATTCGTCACCGGGAGTTTCCACGCAAGAAATGCTGGCCAATCTCGAACGCGAAGAACTGCTTCAATTGCTTGGTGAATTTTGCGCCGCATGTCCTGACGTACGCTTCGGCCAATTGATCGCAAATATGGCGGTCGTGGCTCGCGGGGCGGAACCGAACGCCGTGTGGGATATGGAAGACGACGAACTGCTCGTCGCCGTGCGGAGCCAACTCGAATTATTTCGCGCACGTCGCGTCCAGCGTTCGTTTATGTCGAACATTTGAGGCATCGCATGACACTAATACCATCGCACTCCACCGAACCGACTTTCGATGACCGCTTGCGGCTGTTGTTTGATGAGGCGGAGGATGCCGATTCGGAGCGGTGCTTGTCGTGGGTGTCGGCGTTGTTGGCGGAGTCTCCGTCGGCGGACGCTTCGCTCGTGGGATTGGAGCGCTTGCTGCGAGCGGTGCCGGATCGGCGCGAATTGTTTTGGCAACTGCTGCATTCGCCGCGAGCCATCGAAGTCTTGCTCACCATCTTCGCGGCGAGTCCGTATCTAACGGACCTGTTGCTATGCGAACCGTCGTTGCTGTCGCAGTTGACGCAGCCACAATTGCTCCGCGAACTGCGCAGCCGGCCGGAGTTCTTTGACGCGGCCATGCTGGCGGTGAATGAGGCGGCCTCTGAGAACGAACGAACGATTGCGTTGCGCGACTTTCAACACGGAGAGCTGTTACGAATCGGCGTTTGCGATTTCTTGGGGTTATTCGATCTGCGCTCGGTGACGAATCAGTTGTCGCTGCTGGCCGATGCGACTGTGCAAGCGGCGTTGCGGGTGATTGGTGAGCGTGAAGGGGTCGGGAGTTTTATTCAGGCCGCCGTTCTGCCTGGGGATCAACCGCTCGATGACGACGGCGGCCTGAAAAGGAATCCCGACCCCGTGGCTTACGGCTTCGCGGTGCTCGCGCTCGGCAAGCTCGGTGGCGAGGAGTTGAATTACAGCTCGGACATCGACCTCGTCTTTGTGTGCGATGGCGATCCAGCTCAGTTCCTGGAGCTGGTGCAACGGTTGACGAAGGTGCTGTCGGACGTGACCTCACACGGGATTCTGTACCGAGTCGATCTGCGTCTGCGGCCGTGGGGGAACGCGGGGCCGCTAGTCGCATCGGTTGAGACGTATCTGGATTACTTGCGGCAGCAATCTCAGTTGTGGGAGCGGCAGGCGTTGTTAAAGGCTCGCGTGATTGCGGGGGACTTCGCCGTTGGCCAGCGATTCCTCGAACAAGCTCGGCCGTTGATTTTCAGTGCGTCGGCCGAGGATGTGCGGCGCAGCGTCTGGCAGGCGAAGCAGCGGATTGAGCAAGACCTCAAGCGCAAAGGGAAAGCGGCGGGCGAAGTGAAGCTCGGAGCCGGCACCATTCGCGATGTTGAGTTCGTCGTGCAATGCCTGCAACTGCAACATGGCGGCGAAGTACCACAGGTGCGGAGCATCAACACGCTTGATGGACTGGTGCGACTGGCTGAGGGGGGCTTCCTGCGTGCGGACGAGTACCGCGAACTTTCGTCCGCCTATCTGTTGTTCCGCGTCATCGAGCATGGCCTGCAACTGAAACACAGCCGTCAAACGCACTGGTTGCCGACCGATCCGGTCGAGTTGGAATTGCTCGCGCGGCGACTCGACTTTCCGTCGGCCGAACAACTGACGACGCATTTTCAGCAGCATCGCTCGGCCGTGCGGCGCATCTTCGAAAAATACGTGGGCGGTGCGAACGGATCGTCTCCGGACGCGACCAACAATATTCCGAGGCACGAAGTGTCGTCGGTCAGATCCGTTGCCGAGCAGCTTCCACGTTCACAAATCTGGAATCGACTGTCTGAAGACAACCCGCTCATCGTCGATTGGCGGCCAGCCTCGGCGGATCGCGGCGAAGTGACCATTGCGGGTTTCGATCAGTTGGGCGACCTGTCGATGATGTGCGGACTGCTGTTCGTGTATGGCTTCGACATCGTCGAGGGGGATGCATTCACGGAAGAGCGGACTGCTGATTCGCAGTCCCCGTTGCGATTCGTGAATTCATTTGTGGTTCGACGGCGTGAAGTGCCAGGAAATCCGGCATCCGTAGGGTGGGTCGAGTCATCGAGCCCCACCGCGTCGGCGCACGGGTTGGTGGGTCTCGATGACTCGACCCACCCTACCAACCTGCATCGCGAATTGTTGGAACTGCTCAATCAGGCGCGGACTGGAAGTCGCCGCGAAGCGCAGGCGAGGTTCGCCAAACGCGTTTCCGAAGCGTTGCCGACGGCTCGGCCAACCGGTCCCGTGCATTCGCCGGTCGAAATCGAATTTGATAACGACTCGCATCCAGACATGACGCTCATCCGCATTGCCTCCGATGACACCAGCGGATTCTTGTACGAGCTGACCAACTCACTGGCGCTGCTGGGCATCGACATCCGGCAGATGTCGATTCGCACCGACGGCTCGCGTGTGCGTGACACGTTGTTGGTCACGGACGACTCCGGCCGCAAGTTATTGGACGAGCAGCGTCAGCAAGTGCTCCGCACGGCGGTCGTCCTCATTCAACACTTCACCGATTTGTTGCCGCAGTCGCCCGACGCCGAAGCCGCGTTGCTGCACTTCCAAGAATTGCTTGAACGAGAATTGCTGGAAGCGGATTGGTTGAAGCGGCTCACTTCGCTGCAACGGCCGGAGGTATTGGCCGCGCTCGCGAAGTTGCTGGGCGTGAGCGATCTGCTGTGGGAGGATTTTCTCCGCTTGCAGCATGCGAACTTGTTTCCGGTCGTGACCGACATCGCCGGTCTGCGGCAGGACAAGCCACGAGCGTTGTTAGCAAAGGAACTTGCCACCGAGCTGGTTTCGAGTCAGACGTTTGCGGAATGCTGCGAGCGGCTCAACGCCTTCAAAGATCGGGAGATGTTCCGCATCGACATGCGGCATGTGACCGGGATCGTCCCTGACTTCATCGAGTTCGCCGGCGAGCTGACCGAACTTGCTGAAGCAGTCATCGCCTCCGCGTGCGAGATTGCAGAGCGAGAGGTCATCGCGAGACAGAGGAGGCCACACACGCCCCCGGCTTACTGCGTCGCCGCTCTCGGCAAGCTTGGCGGACGGGAAATTGGATTCGCATCGGACATTGAATTGCTGTTCGTCTTCGACGGTCCTGCGCCGTCTGACTTTTGCGAGCGGCTGGTCGAACTGTTTCAGCAGACGATTCAAGCCAAGCGTGCCGGCATCTTTCAAATCGACTTGCGTCTGCGACCTCACGGGCAAGCCGGCAATTTGGCGGTGTCGCTCGACGAGTTCACGCGATACTTCGCGGCGGACGGCGCGGCGTGGCCGTTCGAGCGGCAGTCACTCATCAAACTGCGTCCCATTGCGGGTGATGCCGCATTTGGCGAGACCGTGCTTCATCGACGCGATGAGTTGTTATTCGGTCCCGTCCGTTGGGAAGTCGCTCCCGTCCGAGCCATGCGCGAACGGCAAGCGCGGCAGCATGTCCAAGTCGGCACGTTCCACGCGAAGCTGAGCCCCGGCGCACTCGTCGACGTCGAATACCTGGTGCAGTTGCTGCAACTCACGCACGGAGAACGACAGCCGGGCGTGCGTCTCCCCGGCACCCTCGACGCACTTGCCGAGTTGTCGCAGAGAAACTTGATACCGAGCACCGCTACGGAATCGCTGCGTGCGGCGTACCTCTTCTTTCGTCGCCTGATCGACGCTCTGCGCATGGCTCGCGGCACCGCCGACGATCTGACAATGCCACCCGCAGACTCCGAAGATTTGGCTGGTCTCGCGCGCCGGCTGAATGTCACCTCCACAGACCTGATCCAACTTACCGAGCAACACGCCGCTGACGTTCGCGCGTGGGGCTGGTCGCTCGGCTGGCCGATCTCGCCTTCGTAGGTCAGGCTTTTCAGCCTGACCTGATCGAGGTTGAATGCCGATGACAATTTCGGTCAGCCTGGAAAGGCTGACCTACTTGGCTTGCTTCGTCGCGAACGAGACTTGCCGAAAATGTGCCGACTGGCAGGCATCGTAGACGCGGATGACATCGCCCAGCGGGACGGGGCCATCGATATCAAGAATCACCGGAATCTCCGGTGTCGTCTCGGCAAGAGCCAGCAACGTCGTTCGCAGCGAGGGTTCGTCGGAGTACTCGCTATCGTTGAGTTCTACGACCGTGACATCGTCTGCTCGACGATGCAATCGCAACCAAACTTCGCCGAATGGCCGCTCGACGATGATCGGTGCAGCCGCCTCGACCGCTCCGGCCGCCAGCTCGGTCGGCAAGTGCGACTCCACCGTCTGACCGGCGGACGCGCATACGAAGAAGATCAATAACTGAAAGATGACGTCGATCATCGGCGTCATCGACGTGTTCTCAACTTCGTGGCGGTGAGTGGGGATTCGCATGACTGTGATTCAGGTTTTGGTGAGCGGGGCGGCGTCAGCCCCCCGGTCTGGGATCTAATCACCGGGGGGCTGATGCCGCCCCGCTCGCCTGGGTCATTCGTGGATCACTGCGAAGCCGAGCTTGCGGATGCCGAGCTTCGCGCAGGTCAGCATTAACGGTTCGATCTCGCTGTAGGGGATGCGAGCGTCGGCTCGCAGTCGGACTTCGATCTCGGCGGCCTTTTCCGGAGTTTGTGCCGCTGCGAGCAGTTGCTGTTCGATTGCCGCTCGCTCGGTCCGTTGATTGCCGAGCAGCCAGGCACGCTCGGCAGTGATCGTGATCACGAATCGGCGTGGTGAAGCGGGGGGCTGATCCTGAGCCATCGTGGCTTTGGGCAACGTGACCTTCTCGTTCGCGTCACTGCGGACGATGTACGTTGCGGCCAGGAAAAAAATGATTAGCTGAAATACGACGTCGATCAGTGGCGTGATGTCGAAGCTCAATCCCAGTTTTCGGCCGCGTGTTGGAATTCTCATGGTCTGTCCCACATCCTCACGCCGATTCTGGTTTTCGTTCGCTCTTCGCGATGACTTTCGCTTGCGAGGCGGCTGCCGCCGTGCCGGGATTCTCAAGCTGCATCTCAGTCGCAGGCTTTCCGCGAAGGCTGCTGCTCGCCTTTGCCCGTTCAGTGCGCGGTTCGGAGAGCGCGATGCGTTTGTAATCGGCGAAGACCGCCTCGGCCGTCAGCGATCCGTCCGCGATCAACTGGTCAATGCGATTGCGAAAGTGAGCGAACGCTGCCAGCGCGGGGATCGCAACGCACAAGCCTTGTAACGTCGTGACGAGCGCCTTGTAGATGCCCGGTGCGAGTTCGGAGACCTGCGGGTTCGCCTTCTGCTCAAACTCCATGAAGGCGAGGATCATGCCCCAGACGGTGCCCAACAATCCGAGCATTGGCGCAATCGTGCCGATCACCGACAGGTACTCGATCTTGCGATACAGCCGCGCGGATTGCTCAACCGCCGCGTCCTCGAGCGCCTTCTCCACAGACTGATAGCCGAGGTCCGTTTCCCGCAGACCCGCCGCCAGCACATAAGCCAAAAAGCTCGGATGAAACTGACACTGCTGCCGAGCCTCCTCGAAATGCCGCAAGCCCAGATGATGATGAATCGAATCGGCCAGCCCCGGTGGGATCAGTGCGTTGTGTCTCAAACTGATGAGATGCTCGACGATCAGCGAGACCATCACAAAGCTCAGACCGGTGATGATGTAGCCGATCGTCCCCCCCGCCTCGAACAATTCGCCGAGGCTCATCATCTTGGGACCGATGGGAGCTGCCGGAGCTGGATCGGCCGCGTAGAGCGATTGACCGCCAAAGAGCAGTGCGAGTGCGAGCACGATTCCCAATCGTCGCCACGACATGAACGACTCCATTCACGAATCTTGGATGACTGATATACGACTCAGTGGACTAAGTTCGGAGGGAGTGTAGCGTTCTCTGGGATGCAGGCGAGCGGCGGAAAATGACAGGCGGAAAATGATTTCGAACAGAAAGATTTGGGACAGAAAGATGTAGTGACTCTCATCTTTATGTCCCCAATCTTTCTGTATCAAGTGCGCTTTCCATCCAGATCTTTCCCTTTTCATTTTCCGCCAGCCACCCCGCCTTCGAACTGCAATTTCAACATCGCCGCCTTCACCTCGTGCATCGCCAACTGATTGGTTTCGATCGCCTTTGACGAACACACAAAAACCGGAGCCTCGCGAGATTCCCAGCCCGGCGTCGGCAACCGACCATGACTGCCGCGGACGATCGAAGCGTCGAGTCCGATCACATCCATGTAATACCGGAAGCCGAGCAACTTCTGTATCAGGCGTCTCGCGATCCGCAGCTTGGGCAATTTCAGTTGCGGATCGAGAAACAACTCAACCGGGTCATAGCCTGGCTTGCGATGGATATCGACCGTCCGCGCATAATCCGGAGCGAGTGCGTCATCGAGCCAGAAGTAATAGGTAAACCAGGACTCCGGCGCGGCGATGACGACCAACTCGCCGGATCGTTCGTGGTCGATGCCGAACTCCGCTTGAGCCGCGCGATCGAGAACTCGTTCGATCCCTGGCGTTTTCTGCAGCAACTCCGCAACGGACGCGACATCTTCGGAGCGGCGCACATAGACGTGAGCGACTTGATGATCGGCAACGGCGAACGCTCGTGATGCGCCGGGATCGAGCGTTTCCCAACCGAGTTTCTCACGTCGCGCCACGAGATAACCATGCTCTCGCAGGACGCGGTTGATGTGAACCGGCTGGCTGACGGCGGTGATCGCGTACTCGGACAAGACCACGATGTCCGCTCCGCGATTTCGTGCCGCGTCAATGATCTTGCCCGCCTCCGCATCGACCGCGCGAATGTCCTCGGCGATGCGCGGATCGTTCGGGCCGAGCCGTTGCAGGTTGTAGTCCAGGTGCGGCAAGTAGGCCAAAGTCAGCGACGGACTGTGCTCCTGCATGACGGCCACCGTCGCGTCGGCGATCCAGCGAGTGCTGGTGATGTCCGCCGCCGGTCCCCAGAACTTGAATAGTGGGAAGACTCCGAGCCGCTCTTGCAGGCGATCCTTCAAGTCGGCTGGCTGGCTGTATGAGTCCATCACCTTGCGGCCGTCAGCCGGATAACTGGGCCGAGGCGTCACCGACCAATTCACGTCGGCATACATGTTGAACCACCAAAAGAGCTTCGCCACCGAATAACTCGGATCGCGTTTTCTCGCCGCGTCGTACAAGCGCTCGCCGCGCACGAGCTGATTCGACTGCCGCCAGAACAATACTTCGGAGATGTCTCGCCAGTACCAACCGTTCGCGACGATCCCATGCTCGCGCGGCAGCGAGCCGGTGAGCAACGTCGCCTGAGCCGAACAGGTCACGGCCGGCAGCACGGTCCCCATCGGGATCGCGAAGCCGTCAGCAGCCACTCGCGAGATGTTCGGCGTGTTCGGGCCGAGCATCTCGTGCGTGAGACCAACCACATTGATGAGGACTAGCGGACGAGGCATGACGGAAAGCTGTCGGATTTCGCTTAGCGTTTCAATGTCCGGCCGAAAGCTGAGTGCCGATGGCCGTTATCTCAGCCTGTGAACGAACAAAAGTGGGATAACCGCCATCGGCTGTCGGCTCACGGCGATCGGCCGGTCAAAACAACATGGCTTGAACCAACGGTGTTCGCGAACGATCGCCGTTGTCCGGCAAGGACTCGCCGATGACAAACCACGGACTCGGCTCGTGCTGTTCGGCGGCGAAGACCTCTGCTGCTGAACCGAATTGGGCCAACGTGGCACGAGCGGTCTCCGCAGCGAGTTCGCCGGAATTGCACTCTCGGCTGATGTGCAGCAGCACCAGTTGCCGGAGCTGATTCGTCGTCGATTCCTTGAGCACCTCGCCGACCAATTCGCAGGCTTGCTCGTTTGAAAGATGTCCTTCGTCGCCAAGGATGCGGCGAACGAGCCACGGTGGTCGCTGGCTTTGCCGCAGCAGTTCCGGATCGTGATTAAACTCCAGCGCCAACACTTCAACATCGGCTAGCCGTTCCAAGAGGCCGCGATCCCAGCATCCTAAATCGGCGGCATAGGCGAAGGCCGATTGAGGCGACTCGAAACGAAACCCAAACGTCGCGCCGCCGTCGTGTCGCACTCGGAGCGGACGGCACTTCCAATTCTCCGAGATTGCGATCGAACGCTCACCGACAAACGGCCGGAACAATCGTGCTTGTTCGAGGTCACGAAAATCAGGACAGCCCAGCCGAAACGCTGGCGCATGATCGCGATGGCAATACACCGGGACTCGCGACGTCCAACAACGACTTAACGACTTCGGTTTCCAGTGATCGCTATGCCGATGCGTCATCAACACGCCGCGAATCTGTGACCAATCTGCATCGACGCTCGCCAGTCGCGCGTCGAGTTCTTTCGGCTCCAAGCCGAGGTCGATCAGCCAACGCACACCGTCGCATTCGACCAGCGCCGAGTTCCCCGCGCTGCCGCTAGCCAAGATCGTGAGACGTGCCGTCATTCAAAGCCTACCCTGTAGCCCGCCCCCTCGTGGGTCGGTCGGTTTTCCAAGCATGATCAAATCATTCAGGCCACAAGGGCCTGGGCTACAGCATTATCGCGCCGTCCAGCCGCCGTCGACGGTGACCAAGCTGCCGGTCATGTAGCTCGAGGCGTCGCTGGCCAGGAAGATCGCGGCCCCCTGGATTTCTTCCATGCGGCCCCAACGTTGAAAGGCGACCGCTCCGACGACGTTCTTCTTCGCGTCTTCGGTCTCTGCGATGGGGACGTTCATCGGCGTTAGGAACGGGCCGGGGCAGATTGCGTTGACAGTGATGTTCCACGGAGCGAGTTCCAGGCCCAGCGTCTTCGTCATCTGCACGACCGCTCCTTTGCTGGCGGCGTAAGGAGAGCGCAGAGCCAAGCCGACGAGGCCGATCGTGCTGGAGATGTTCACGATCTTGCCGTACTTCCGCGACTTCATGTGCGGCACGACCGCCCGCATGCCGAGCCACACGCCGTCGGTGTTGATGCTGTTAACCTTTCGGAATTGCTCCAGCGTCAGCTCTTCGATCGGTCCGCGGATGTTGATCCCGGCGTTGTTCACCAGGATGTCGATCTGGCCGAACTCGGCGAGCGCCCGATCGACCATCGCTTTCGCGGATTCCTCGGACGAGGCATCCGCCGCGATGGCGACCGCCTTACGACCGTACTCGCGTTGGATTTGCTCGGCGACGGCCTGAGCTTCGTCGATGTTGCGGCTGGTCAGCAGCAAGTTCGCGCCGGCCGAGGCCAGCCCCTCGGCCATCGCTTGGCCCAATCCCTTAGAACCGCCCGTCACGATTGCGGTCTTGCCGGTCAGGTCGAATTGTTTGATGCCAGGAAGCATGAATGTGTCCTCGATGAAGTCGGTGAAAAGTTCGCCGCCAAATGCGGGCGGCATGCTAGGAGCGATGCGATGGATTTTGTAGGACGGGCACTCCTGCCCGTCGCGGCGTAAGCAGGATACAAAAAGAAGACGGGCAAGAGTGCCCGTCCTACGATTACATTGCCCGTCATGCGGAACGCGGCGTTTGAATTCTTGCTGTTCGGGCTGAAGGAGGCGCGGGCCTGCATCTTCGCTGGAAGCTTTTTCGTGGTCTTGATTCTCTCGAACACGCTGCCGCTGGGGGCGCTGCCGAGGTACGACTTTATTCTGATCGCGGCCATCGTGCTGCAAGTCGCGCTGCTGGCGAGTCGCATCGAATCGCTGTCGGAAGCGTTCGTGCTGGGATTGTTCCACCTCATCGGATTGATGCTGGAACTGTTCAAGACGCATCCGGCGATCGGCTCATGGAGCTACCCGGAATTCGGCTATACGAAGCTGGGAACCGTGCCGCTCTACAGCGGCTTTATGTACGCGGCGGTTGCCAGCTACTTGTGCCAAGCGTGGCGGATCTTCAATCTCGAATTGAAGCACTATCCGTCGTATCGGTTGAGCATCCTGCTGTGTGCGGCGGTCTACGCTAACTTCTTCACGAACGCCTTTGTGCGCGACGTGCGTCTGGTGCTGATTCCGCTGGTCTTCGTGTTCTTCTGGCGAACGCAGGTCTATTTCACCGTTTGGAAAGCCCGCCGCCGAATGCCGCTGGTGCTGTCGTTCTTCCTGATTGGCTTCTTCATCTGGGTGGCCGAGAACATTGCCACGTTCTTCGGTGCGTGGGTCTATCCAGAGCAAACCGCTCGTTGGACCGCCGTCTCCATGCAGAAGTTGCTCGTGGTTTCTGCTGGTCATTATCAGCTTCGTGATCGTCGCTGATCTGAAGCACTGGCGCGAACGGCGCTCGTAGTGACCCGATTCATCGGGTCGAGAGATTTCGAGCGACCGCATAATTGCGGTCACTACGAGCGTTCAAATCGTCATCGACAGGAAGCCGCCGTCGACGACGATGTTCTCGCCGGTCAGGAAGCTGCCGGCTTTCGGCGAAGCTATCAGCAGGATCGCTCCGGCCAATTCGTCGGGATTGCCGAAGCGGTTCATCGGCGTGTGCCGCATAATGTTCTCGACGCGGTCGGGAGTGAGCACTTTGCGGTTCTGCTCGGCGGGGAAAAAGCCCGGCGAGAGGGCGTTGACGCGAATGCCTTTTGTGGCCCACTCGCGAGCCAGATTCAGCGTCAGATTGAGCACCGCCGCCTTCGACGCCGAGTAGGTAAAAACTCGCGACAGCGGAATCACCGAACTGAGCGATGCGATGTTGATGATCGAACCAGTCCGCCCCTTGTCGAGCAGAAACTTGCCGAAAACCTGACACGCCAGTCGCAACGCTCGGACATTGATGTTGAAGATGCGGTCCCACTCCTCATCGGTGATTTCGAGGAACGGCGTCGGCGAGTTCGTTCCGGCCCCATTGATCAGCACGTCGCAGTTGCGGCCGTTCGTATCGAGATGCGCGACGATTGCTTCCAAGTCGGCGCGGCTGGTCGAGTCGGCTCGAAAGAACTCCGCACTGCCACCAGCTTGCTGGATGGTGGCGACACGCGCGTTGCCATCCACTTCATCGCGACCGACGACCAGGACGTGTGCTCCGGCTCCGGCGAGGGCATCGCAAAATGCGCCGCCCAATGTACCCGTGCCGCCGATAACCACGGCGGTCAGTCCGTCGAGGCCGAAGAGTGACTGCAAATAGATCGAGGAGGACATGACTTACTTCTCCAGTTCAAAAACTCTAATCAGCCGCAGGACGCTAGCCCCAGTGATTTTCAAGACGAACCGGGGCTAGCGCCCTGCGGCTGATTTGTTGGCGACCAATTCTCTATTCGTGACACCTTAGCCGATGAACTCCAACACGACCGGCTTCGGAATGATGCGAGCTTCGTATGCGCGTTTCAGCAACAGCAACACAGCCTCGCGGCCGCGAGGGCCGAAGTCGAGCGTCCAGTCGTTGACGTACATGCCGACGAATTTGTCCGCTTGGCTGCGATCGAGGTCGCGGCCGTATTGCAGCGCGTGAGCAAGTGCTTCGGCTCGGTGATCAAGCCCGTATTGAATGCTCTGCTTGAGCAACGCCGTGACCTCTTCCATTCCTTGTCGTCCGAGGTCTTTGCGAATCGCGTTGCCTCCCAGCGGGAGCGGCAGGCCGGTGTCGTCATGCCACCAGCGGCCGAGATCGACCACCAAGTGCAGTCCCTGATTTTGGAAGGTGAGCTGGCCCTCGTGGATGATGAGTCCCGCGTCAGCCTTGCCCGCTTCGACGATGTTGAGAATCTCGTCGAACGGATGCACCTCAAACGTGAACGTGTCGCCGAGGCACAGCTTCAGTGCGAGAAACGCTGTCGTCAGCGTGCCCGGGACGGCGATCTTTTTGCCTCGCAAGTCGCCGAGGCCCATTGGCTGGCGAGTGACGACCATCGGGCCGTAGTTGTCTCCCATGCTCGCCCCGCAAGCACACAGAGCGTACTTGTCGGTGACGTAGGCGTAGCCGTGTAGGCTGACCGCAGTCAGCTCAAGTTCGCCGCGCTGTGAGCGGTGATTCAGCGTTTCGATGTCCTGCAGGGTGTGCGTGAAGCGATAGTTTCCGGTCGGGATTTTGTCGTTCGCCAACGCGTGAAACATGAAGGCATCATCTGGGTCCGGGCTATGTCCGACGTTGATCGTGATAGGCATGAGCAGTTCGTGGGTTAAGGGTTTTGAGGCAGTGCAAATCGGAGAATAGGCCGCAGAGAAACCGGTCGCAACCGCTCGGACTTAACTGGACGATGCGAGATTTGATTCGGATTTGCACCATTCGCGGCAACGGGCTTGCGGAGCGACGGAAGTCTGCTCAACCTTCAGCCGTCCACTCTTCACTGCCCGCCACCGACTCGCCGCATGATTCTGCTCTCCGCACGAGACCTGCTTCGTCAGTTTGATACTGCCCCGGTGTTTGCCGACATCAACTTTGATGTTCGGCCAGGGGACCGGGTCGGGCTGGTCGGTCCGAACGGAACCGGCAAGTCCACGTTGATGAAGATTCTGGCCGGCGTCGATGAGCCGGATGTTGGACAGGTCGAGAAGCATTCGACGTGTGACATCGCGATGCTCGAACAGGAAGCCAAGTTCGACGACGAGCAGACGTTGATCGCCGAAGCCAAAATCGGGCTGCGGCATCTCTACGAACTGCAAGAAGAGGCGCTCCGGCTGGCCGATCAGATCGCTGAGCTGCACCGAAGCACAGGCGGCCCGCCTGTGTCCGAGCAGGCGAGCCGCCTGCTCCACGAAAGATACGACTTCATCCAACACGAACTCGACCGGCTCGACGCGCATCACATCGACCATCGCGTCGATGAGGTGCTCGATGGCTTGGGCTTTCAGCGAGCGGACTACGATCGGCCGCTGAAGACTTTCAGCGGCGGCCAGCAGAATCGCGTGCTGCTCGCGCGGGTCTTGCTGCGGTCGCCGAACGTGATGCTGCTCGACGAGCCGACGAATCATCTCGACATTTCCGCCACCGAATGGCTGGAGGATTATCTGTCGCGGTGCGATCAGGCGATGATCGTCGTCAGCCACGACCGGTACTTCCTCGATAAAGTTACGAACCGCATCTTCGAGATGTTTCGCGGCAAGCTGACGGACTATCCGGGCAACTTCTCGGCTTACTGGAAGCTGCGTGAAGAGCGGAACGAGTTAGCGAGAAAGACCAACGCCGCGCAGATGGAAGAGAAGGCGAAGCTCGAAGAGTTCATCCGCAAGCACATCGCCGGCAACAAGACGACGCAGGCTCAGGATCGAGTCAAGAAGTTGGAGCGGCTGGAGGCGTCGATCGTCGATCTGCCGCAGGAGATTCCACGCCCGCGAATCCAGTTCGGTTCGGCGAGCCGCACCGGCGACATCGTCATCGACGCCAGTAATTTGTCGAAAGGCTTCGTTCCCGGACAGCCATTGTTTCGGGACGTCACGTTGCGAGTGAATCGTGGCGACCGCATCGGATTGCTCGGCCCGAACGGCAGCGGCAAGACGACGCTACTACGGACGTTACTCGGTGAGCTGAAGGCGGACTCCGGGCAAGTCCGGTTGGGCACGAACGTGAAGTTGGCTTACTACGATCAGCAACTCAACAGCTTGCCGACGGACATGGACGCAGTGAATGCCGTCCGGCCGAGCGACAATCCTGAGTTCGCTCCGGCGAAAGCTCGTGACCTGCTGGCACAGTTCGGTGTGCGTGGGGACATGGTCTTTCAGCTTGTCAGCACGATGAGCGGTGGCGAGAAGAGCCGCGTGGCTCTGGCCAAACTCTCGGCGATGAACGCCAACGTGTTTGTGCTCGACGAACCAACCAACCATCTCGATCTGTGGGCGCGAGCGTCGCTGGAAGAGGCGTTGAAGAAATTTGACGGCACGCTGCTGTTCGTCAGCCACGACCGCTATTTCCTCGATCAGGTCGCCAGCAACGTGATCGTGCTCGACCCGTCCGTCGGCGATCCCGGTTGGAAATTCTTCGAGGGGAACTACTCGGCCTTCGTCGCTTTCCGCAAAGCGATCAATGCCGAGTTGTCCAGCCGAAAGCCGATTGCCGACAGCCGGCAGGCGTTATCTCCTCTGCCAGAATCTTCAAACGCACCATCTCGGCGCAAACGCCAGTTCCCATTTCGGAAAACCGCCGACATCGAGTCGGACATCGCGTCGGCCGAGGACAAGTTGCGAACGCTCGAAGCCGATCTCTGCAATCCCGACGTGCTGCGCGACGGTCGTCGAGTCAAAGAGGTCATGACGGCAACCGAGCAATTGCGATCCGATCTGGTTCGGCTGTATGAGCATTGGGAAGAAGCGGTCGAGTTGAATTGAAAAGGGTCGTGCGTCGCTCCTCGTATGTCGTCCTTTCCGGCGACGGCTATACTCTGCCCGCTTTTGATCCGAGCGAGAAACCTTTTGGCCGCGAATGGGTTGAATGCCTCGACGTCACTCCAACGGAAAGTCCGGACGTGGTGAAATCCGATCCCGCACTTTCGCAGTATCTGCACGACCCGGACGTGCAACTGATGCTGCGCGCGAAGCGCGGGGACGACGCGGCGTTTTCACAGTTGGTCGAGGCTTATCAGGACCGTTTAGTGGGCGTGCTGTATCACCTGCTGGGCAATCAAGAGGCGGCGGAGGATCTCGGTCAGGAAGTCTTCTTGCGGATTTATCGCAATCGATCGAAGTACGAGGCCAAAGCAAAATTCTCGACGTGGATGTTTCACATCGCCAACAACCTGGCGAGCAACTGGCGGCGCGACGGTGCCCGGCGGCGCGAGGCATCACTGGCCGGGAGCGATTCGGGCCCGTTGGAGGCTCGGCCGCAGGAACAGTTTTTGGCGGAGAAGTCGGCGTTGATGCCGGCTCGTGTGCTGGATCGGGCCGAATCCCAGAAGGTGGTGCAGGCCGCGCTCGAATCGCTCAACGAGCGGCAGAAGATGGCGGTGCTGCTGCACAAGTTTGAGCAAATGAGCTACATCGACATCGCCGAAGCGATGGACCTTTCGCCGCAAGCGGTGAAGTCGCTGCTGTCGCGGGCAAGAGAGAATCTGCGAGCGTATTTGGAGCCGTATTTGTGAAATCGTAGAGCAGGCGGCTCGCCTGCTCGGTCGTTGAAAACGTATTGAAGAAATCACAGGCGGGCCGCCTGTGCTACGAAATCATGTCCAACGAACATCCCACATCACCCACCTTCACCGAAAAGTTGGTCGCGTACCTCGACGGCGAACTGCCGGAGAGCGACGCACGCGACGTGGAGCAGTCGTTGGCCAGCGATCCGGCGATGCGGGCTGAGGTCGAGCAGTTGAATCGTGCGTGGGATATGCTCGACCTGCTGCCTCGGCCAAACGCTTCGGGCGAGTTCAGCAGCCGGACGTTGACGTCGTTAAAGGTGTCCGGCCCAACAACGGCACTGCCGAACGAGCACAGTGCCTCGCCCACTATCGTGATCGATACGACGCGACGGAAACAATTCAGAATTCCCCGGCTGGTGGCTTGGTCCGCGGGATTGGTCGCAGTCAGTTTGGTGGGATTTGTTGTGGGCCGCATGACCGCTCGGCCGGACAACGATGTTTGGCTGGACGATCTGGCTTTGATCGAACGGCTCGACGTGTATCGCGAGATTGGCGATGCACAGTTTCTTCGAGACTTCCAACGCGAAAGGGATCGGGATGAGCGTAGACCACTCCCTCCGCGTTGATCGGGGGCTGAGTAAAGCCGGAGGACGATTGGCGGCGATCGCGCTGACACTCAGCTTGTCGCTGCTGCCGTGGCTGTTGGCGGCGGATGGACCGATCCCTCCGCAGCGCGAAGCGAATCGGCAGCGGCTCAATGGGATGACGGTCGCCGAGCGACAGCGTTTGGAAGAGAACTACCAGCGGTATCGTGAGATGACTCCCGCCGAACGCGATCGGCTGAAGAAATTGCAGCACGAGATCGAAAGCGATCCCAAACTCAACGCCGCTTTTCGCGATTATCAACTCTGGGCCGAGTCGCTTTCGCCCGTCGATCGGCATGAGCTGCGACAAGCGCAGGATCCGGAGGCGCGTCGGCAGTTAGTTGAAAAGTTTCGCCGCCGTCCGCCGCCCGGCGAGAGGCCCGAACCATTTCCGTCGGAGCGTCGTCCGGACGGGCCGCCGTTTGGTCAGAACAACAACAACCTCCGCCAGAGAACCATCGAGCGTTTATTCGGTGAGTTCGCGATGCCGCTCGCGGATCGCATTGGAACGGGCGTGCCGGAGATGGAGGCGATCATCCGAGTTCTCGAACGCGAGCTGCCCACCGAGACGCGAGACGAGCTCATAAAGCTGGATGATTTCTCGCGAAAAGTTCGCGTGCTAAAGCTGTGCTTGGAACGACGACCGCTTGCACCGCCTAGCGTTCGCATCTTTGGACCAGGCAGTGAGGTCATCGACAAAGTTTTCGCGGCCTTGCCGGACGGGCCAGTTCGGCAATTCGCCGGCAATCGAAATCTCCCTCCGAATTCACGGCCCAATCAGCCCGATCCTCGTGGCGCATTGCTCGTCATGGTGACGATGCGCGGGCTGGTCACGGAGACTCTGCGAACGATCGAGGATCATCGTCCTCGCCTCGATCTCCAGAATGCTCAGATCGAAAAACTCTCAGAATCGGAACGAACGCGGCTGAACGCCATGAATCCCAAGGACCGCGAACAGGAACTCGTCCTGCACTTCGTGAAGGATCAGGTTCCTGGGATTGCCGAGTTACAGCAGATGCTCGGCACTCCGGACATGCGGCGATTCCTGGAGGACATGGTCAACCGAATTCGGCCTGGCGTAGGCCCTCCTGACGGCGACGACCGGCGCGATAAAAAAGCGAGGCCAGGACCGTTCGACGGGACTCACAGGCCGCGCGATCAGGAGTCACCGCTGCCACCCAATCGCCCCGAACCCAAGGATTGATCGACCAATATGCGGACGAGAAAGAAAAAGAAAACGATGCAGGCGAGCGGGGCGGCGTCAGCCCCCCGGTTCGATCGTGATACAACCGGGTGGCTGACGCCGCCCCGCTCGCCTGGGCGACTACTTTTGTTTGTCCTTTTATTTGTCGCGTACTTCGCGACTTCCGAGGCCAGCGCACAATCCCCGGCTGCGAACACGCGCATCGACTTTGCTCGCGACGTGCGGCCGATCCTGGCCAATCATTGCTGGAGCTGTCATGGAGCCGACGAAGCCACTCGCGAGGCAAAGCTGCGGTTGGATCGGCGAGACACCGCCATCGCGACGACCGAATCTGGAAAAGTCGCGGTGACTCCCGGCCAGCCGGCCGCCAGCGAACTGATCGCTCGGATCAACTCGCGCGACGCCGACCTCGTGATGCCGCCGCCGAGTGCAAAGAAGCCGCTGACGGCCGCTCAAAGGGAAACGCTGCGGCATTGGGTCGAACAAGGTGCCGAGTACGCTCAGCATTGGGCGTTCGTTCCACCACAACGGCCGGCGGTGCCCAAGTTCGTAGTCCCGCCTTTAGGCGGAATCCGAATACCGCCTAAAGGCGGAACTACGAACAATCCGATCGATCACTTCATCCTCACGCGACTCGATGCCGAAGGGCTCTCTCCGTCGCCGCAGGCTTCCAAGGAGACGTTGGTCCGCCGAGTCACGCTCGACTTGACTGGCCTGCCGCCGTCATTGAACGAGGTGCGAAACTTCTTGGCCGACGATTCACCGGATGCTTTCGAGAAAGTCGTTGATCGATTGCTCGTCTCTCCTCGCTATGCCGAGCGGATGGCGATGCACTGGCTGGATGCAGCCCGGTATGCCGACACGAACGGCTACAACAACGACGAAACCCGTTCGATGTGGCCGTGGCGCGATTGGGTGATCGACGCCTTTGCCAGTGGGATGCCGTACGACCAATTCCTTACCGAGCAACTTGCCGGCGATTTGCTGCCGAACGCGACGTTGGCTCAGCGAGTCGCCACAGGGTTCAATCGCAATCATGTGCTGACGACCGAGGGCGGCATCATCGAGGAGGAATATCACGTCGAGTATGTCGCCGACCGCGCCCATACGACGGCAACAGTTGTCATGGGCCTGTCGTTCCAGTGTGCTCGCTGCCACGACCACAAGTTCGATCCGCTGACTCAGCGTGAGTACTACCAGTTCGCCGCGTTCTTCAACAACGTGCCGGATCGTGTTGTCGGCTACAACCAAGGCCGCATGGCCGAACCGCTGCTCAAGGTGCCGTCGCGCGAACAACAGGCGGAAATGGATCGCCTGCAACGCAGCAAGACGGAACTCGAAGCGTTGCTTAAACAACGTGAAGCGAACATCGACACGGATGTGGCTCGTTGGGAGAAGAGTCTCACCTCTGAAGAGATCGCCAAAGCGGGGCCGGCCGGATTGATCGCCCATTTTCCGCTGGATGAATTGGACGGCGATCAGATCGGCGATGCCATAACCCCAGCGCGACGTGGGACGATTCGCGGCAAAGTGGCGCGTGTGCCAGGCAAACTGAGTGGCGCGTTGGACTTCGATGGCAACACGTTCGTTGAGGTCGGTGATGTCGGATCGTTCGACAGCAACGAAAAGTTTTCGTTCGCCGCGTGGATTCGGCCGACATCGAATTCGCCGACGACGGTGCTCTCCAAGAACGATGACGCGAATGGGTTTCGTGGCTACGACATCATTCTGGAAGGAGCCAAGGTTTGCAGTCACTTCGCGCATCACTGGCCGGACAAAGCCTTCAAGGTCGTGACGAAACAGCCGCTGTCGCTCAACGAGTGGCATCATGTGGTCGTGACCTACGATGGCTCGCGCCGCGCGACGGGGGTGAAGTTCTACGTCGATGGCAAGCCGCAACCGCATGATACGACGACCAGCAACGTGCTCGATGGAACGCTGAAGACCGACAAGCCGTTTCACATCGGCAAACGGAGTTCGTCGGTTCCGTTCCAAGGACAGATCGACGACGTGCAGCTTTACGCCGTGGAACTGTCTGCCGATGAGGCCGTTTTGCTGGCCGCCGGTCAGACGCTTGGCCGACTGAAGGACATCCTCGCTGTTGCGCCGGCGGAACGGTCGGAGTCTCAGAAGACGATGTTGCGACAGTTTTATCTGGACCGGATTGATGCCGAGTCGCGGAAGTTGAAGTCTCAGCTCGCTGATCTACCGCGTCAGCTTGCGGAACTCGACAAGGCCATCCCAGTCACAATGGTTATGCAGGAACAAACACCGCGTCGCTCGATCTTCCTGCTGCGTCGCGGACAGTACGACCAACGGGGCGAGGAAGTCACTGCCGGCATTCCGTCTGTGTTTTCGAGCTTGCCGAAAGATGTGCTCGCCGATCGTGCGGGACTGGCTCGTTGGCTAACCAGCCCGACTCATCCACTGACGTCTCGAGTGGCGGTCAATCGTTGGTGGGAGATGCTGTTCGGAACTGGTTTGGTCGAGACTGCCGAAGATTTCGGCGTGCAAGGCGCATTGCCGAGTCATGCGGAATTGCTCGACTGGCTGGCGACCGAATTGATCCGCACGGGTTGGGATCAACGGGCGATCTTGAAACTGATTGTGACGAGCGCGACGTATCGCCAGTCGTCATCGTGGCGGACGCTGCCAGCGTCCGCGACCGACGCTAGCAGCGTTGTCCACGACGCGCTCGAACGCGATCCGCGAAACCGATTGCTGTGGCGCGGGCCACGCTATCGACTGGCGGCCGAGACCGTGCGGGACAACGCGCTGGCGATCAGCGGACTGTTGCGAGAACGGCTCGGCGGGCCGAGCGTGAAGCCCTACCAGCCGGATGGGTTGTGGGAAGATGTGTCAGTGGAACGTCGCGACAAATACGTCGCCGACCCTGGCGAAGGGGTGTATCGCCGCGGCATGTACACGTTTTGGAAGCGAACCTGTCCGCCACCTGGAATGACCACGTTGGACGCGCCTGATCGCGAGTTCTGTTTGATTCGCCGCGCTCGCACAAATACTCCTTTGCAAGCGTTGGTACTGCTCAACGATCCCACGTTCGTCGAAGCCGCACGCAAATTAGCAGAGCAAGTGATGACCGAAGCGAAGACCGAAAGCGAACGCATTCAATTCGTCTTTGAGAAGATCATTAGTCGCCGTCCGACAGCCGTCGAACAGCGTGTCCTTGCCGAGACACTGCGAGCGGCTCAAACACAATTCGGCCGAGATCGCGCCGCCGCTGAAAAGTTGCTGGCCGTCGGTCGCGCACCAAGAGAAATGTCCTTGAGCGATCAAGAACTCGCCTCCTGGACGACGGTGGCCAGCCTGTTGCTAAACTTGGACGAAGCGATTTCCAAGCCGTGAGCGCTCGTAGGTAGCGACCGCTACTGATGCGGTCTCACAGAAGTGGTGCTCACAAGATTGGCTCGGACTCGATCCCATAATTGGGGTCACAACAATCGCTGCAACTATTCGTTGCGCAGTTCCGGTTCCACTGTGCGGGGGAGTTTGGCGATGTCCGCACCTGCGTTGTTGCCATCGGTTGCGGCGTTGAGGCCGGGGTTCGGCGACGGACCATTGCGATCCAGCGTTAGCGAGTCGAGCGAGATCGTGGCCATGTCAGTTCGCTCGGAAAGCCAAGTCAGCTTCTCGTTGGAAGCACCGACATCCCCTGTCGATCCCCATTTCGCTTTCCAATCATCGAAGTCGAACGGTTCGCCGGACACGAAGGTCCAGAAGGATTGGCAGCGGTCGTAGTAGTTTCGTTCTCCCAACCAGACGAAGTTCTTATTGCGGAAGTCAGAATCGCTGGTGTTGCCACTCATCGCGATCAAGGAGTTGCTGCCGACCGTGCTCAGCACATTGTTGCGAGCTTTGACATCCACGACGGGCAACTCACGCGGCAGATCGCCGCTGTCGAGTCGCACCAGATTCTGGCCGACCACCGCAGTGACATGCTCGAGCCGCAATTCAAGCCGCGTCTGCTCGGCGGGCTTATCGGAATGACCTTCGACGCGAAGCAGAGAACCATCCAACGCAACGGCGGTGTCGCGCAGTGACAAACGTCCGGGCTTGGTGTTGCGGACGTGGAACAAATCTCCGTGGCCGCGCACGAAGCACTCAGTCAATTCGATTTCCAATGGGTCGCGGGACATGCCATTGGTATTCATCTTCATGTCAGCCAACATCTGGCCCGGCTCGGACGAAATGTCGAACAGCGCGGTTGGCCGCTGGCCAGGATTGTTCAACGTGATGGCGACTCCTTGCAGCCGGAGTTGCTCCGCCCGATCGACGCCGAACAGACTGATGCGATCCACGGCGAAGAACGACGGAACGGAGATTTCAAAGGCGACGTTGTTGATCTGCACCGGGCCGCTGCTGACTTCGATCAGCCGCAAGTGCGCATCGGCCGCGACGCTGCCCAATGCGAATTCGACAATCGGGTGAAAGCCGCGGGCGGCGCGGATCGTGACATTCTTCTTGCTCAGTCGCAGCGGCTTTTCGGCGCGGCGGTCATTGAATCGGAGTTCGATGACGCTGCCGTCCGTCACCGCCGCGCAAGCGGCTTCGAGCGTCGGAAATCGTTTTGCGGTTGAGCTGTCGGTAGCCATCACAAACACGCCGTTAGCTTCCTCGGTTGTTGCGGCGGGCTTCTCGGCTGCCGTGTTAGTGTCGCGCGGTTCGGCGACCGCACCGCTGGTCGATGTGCGTGGAGAGTCACTGGTTGAGTCTCGACCAATCACGCTGTCAACCGTCTTGGATCTGTCCACACCGGCCTGCAACGCGGAATCGGGACGGATCACCGCTGAGGCGATCAAGGGGTCTTGAGAATCGTCGAACAGATTGTGAGGCCAACCAGGAAACAGCGGCATCGATGGCAACGAGGAACCGCGAACGCCTGCGGGCGTTCCGTGGCCCATCGCGACGGAAGTTGTTTGTCCCCCGCCCTCAGTGAGTGCCGAAGTGCCAGAGTTCGGGTCGTCTTCCGGCGGATCGAGTTCTTTTTTGGCGGTGGAGTTCGTATCCGTCCCTTTCGCGGCCACGTTGTTCTGCGTCGTCTGCAGATTGTTGCCGTGCTGATTCAGGGACTCGGCCTGCGACCGACCACTGCCAAGATTTGGGAACCATCCAATCCCGACGACGATCACGATCAACAGCGCGGCCATCGCGATCACGCCCACGTTGTGTCGCCAGAAATCGGACATCGAATGCTGTGACTTCAACCAGATCAGCCCCTCCGGGCTGACGCCGCGCAGCCCCAGCGAGCCGGCGATCATCATCAAGTCGTGAATCAATTGATCGGGCGTTTGATAGCGCCGCTTTTGATCGCTGGCCATCATCTTGCGGCAGACCAGCGAAAGGTCGTCCGAGACACGTCGATTCTTCTTGGCGGGATCGGGTGGCTCGCCACTTTGATGATCGAGTAACTTTTTGAGCACGGTTCCTTCGGGATACGGCGGCTCGCCGGTGAGCATGTGGTACAGCGTGCAGCCCAGCGAATAGATGTCGCTTCGGACATCGACATTGCGCGGGTCTTTGGCTTGCTCGGGAGAGATGTAGTCAAAGGTGCCCAGCGTTGTGCCGGCCAGTGTCAGATCGGGCGTGGATTCGGTGCTCTCTTTGCGAGCCAAACCCAAATCCACCAACTTCGCTCGGCCCGACGGCGTGATGATGATGTTCGATGGCTTGATGTCGCGATGTACGACACCGTTGGTTGAGGTGTGCCGCAACGCAGAAGCGATCTGCAAGACGAAGTTGACCGCCTCGATGGGATCGATGCGGGTTCGCTCACGAATCAACTCTCGCAAGTTGGTTCCGGAGATGAATTCAAAGGCGATGAAGTGCAGACCGAGTTCTTCACCGATGAAGTACACGCGAGCGACGTTCTCGTTGTCGAGCCGTGCGGCCGCGCGGGCTTCGTTTCGGAATCGCTGCACCGCCGCGTCGTCGCGCGACAAACTGGGCGAAAGAATTTTCAGTGCGACCGCACGCTGCAATCGCGTGTCCATCGCATGAAAGACGGCACCCATGCCTCCCGCGCCGATGCGGGCTTGAATCTCAAAGTGCCCCAGTTTCAAACCGGCCGGTGCGGGGACTTGAGCGGGGTCTTGGTAATCGACCTCGGACGGAAACAACCGCAGCCATACCGATGACGTGGGCAACCCAGGTCCTTCCGGCAGCGGCAGCGAAACGCCGCGGCGTTCGGGATTGATTACCGTTTCCGCTCCTTGCCCGACGCGCACGGGGCGATAGGCCGTCGTGGGCGGCTGCGGAGCAACAGCGGAATCGGAATGAGGCTGATCCATGATTTCCCGAGAAGTACCGCGTTCAGGCGGAGGCAGTGTCATGACAAGGGGGCAACACGAATGGTTCCGCTGGAACCGGAACGTTCAACTGACAGTCTATGTTCGATTTGATGACGAGAAGTGCGGTTCGCCGCATGAGGCCAAACGGCCGGCAGTGGTTATTGAGGACCAATGATCCGGGCGACGGACTGATTGATGGAAGTGAAATAGGCCGCCATTTTGTCGCTAACCTCGTCCGCAAAGCGGGCGCTTTCGAGGACTTCCGAAGCGTGATTCCGCACCGTGATGTCTTCGGCGACCGCTTCGCCCTTGAGTTCCGTCTGGACGAGTTTTTTGAGGTCGTGGATTTTGGGCAGCAGATTGTGCTCGAGATGATCGACCAGCTGTTTAGTGAGCTGTTCGGCGTTCGTGAATTGCTCGCGCAGAGTTTGTTGGGAAACAGGTCGCTCCGCCACCGTTTCGCTCCTGGGATTACGAGGGACTCGATCCGTAGGCCAGGAAATTAGACCCGGCTAGAATGCAGAAGGTCAAGGTGTTGCTGGTCATCTCGTCTAAAATGACGGAAATGGCACAATTCCATGTGGAGGATCGTGGCCCTCCCGATTTGAGGATTTGGGTGGTTCAGCAGGTCCGCGAAAGGTCGCTCATGCGCATCTTGGTTCTGGCGGATATCCATTCCAATTGGCCGGCGCTGGCGGCGATCCAAGAGCCGTTCGATGCGTGTTTATTCGTTGGCGATTTAGTCGATTATGCCACCGATCCCGTGCCATGTGTGGATTGGATCCGCAAGCACGCGGCGGTCTCGGTGCGTGGCAATCATGATCACGCGGTCGCACAACGAATCCCTGTCGTAAAGAGCAACGGATTGCATCAGTTAGCGGCCGCGACTCGGCCGCTGCATTGGAAGGTGCTCTCACCGCTGCACATGAAATTCCTGACTCGGCTTCCGGTCACTCGTAAGGTGACGCTCGACAAAAAACGCTTTTTCCTGGTTCACGCGACTCCGCGCGATCCGTTCGACGAATATTTGCGGGACGACAAGTCCGCGTGGCAAGCGCGGCTCAAAGGCGTCGACGCGGATTTCATCCTCGTTGGCCACACGCACATCCCGTTCGCGTTGCAACTCGACGGGCCGATGGTCATCAACCCCGGCAGCGTCGGTCAGCCGCGCGACGGCGATCCGCGTGCGGCCTATGCGATCATCGAAAATGGCAAGGTCGAACTGCGCCGTGTGAAGTACGACATCGACGCGACACTCAAACACATGCGCGACAGCGGTATCGATGCCGAGACGCTCGAACTGGCCACGGCCGTTTTGCGAACGGGAGGACGGTTCGAATTCGACAAGTTGGCCCAGAGCGTGGGAACCGCCCTGGACGAAGATCCGAACGACGTTCACGACACCGTCGAACTGGCGCAGTTCAAGCCCGTCGAAACGCCAAAGAAGAAACGCAAGGCGTCCAAGAAAAAAGCGCCGGCGAAACGCAAACCCTCAGCGTCTTAGCGTTGAGCCATGATCGGCGATCGGCTTCCGAGAGATGTCACGCCATTGCGTGATGTCGTACTCGTACGGGCCGTGTGCCGCATCGAATGGGCCGTGATGTTTGAGATAGAACTTGATCCGTTCGATCTTCTTCTCGGCCAGGAGTTCTCCGGGATGCTTGGCTCCGGGTGCTCGGCCCCAGATCACTCGCGAACCGCCACGGGTCGCGAGTTGCAAATTCAGATCCTCCCACGCGAGCTGGTTGTCCGAGTTCTCCGGCACGCGGATCGACTGCAACCCGAACTGCTGCCAGTACGGCTTGAGCAGAACGGCCAGTCGCGCCGCCGCGATCACGCCGTCTTCTTTCCAAACGGTCCCCTCGGCTCCGCGTGGCGGAGTTTTGACGTAATCGATCAGCGGATACTTGGGAATTTCCGCCGGTGCGAAATCGGCCGATGGCAGCAGCGTTGCCTCGGCGTCGATCGGGTACAGGCCGGCAGCGGAAGTAACTCGGACCATCGCCACCGGTTCGCGGTATTCGAGCTCCACACGCATCCGGGCCGGCACCGAGGTGCTGACGCGCACGCGCCCTTTCACCCAGGGATGCCGCTCGAACGCTTCGGCCACGCGGCGTGTGATGTCTTTGTCGAGCAACGAAAGCTCGCCTGGCAACCCCGCTCGCCGCGCGACTTGCTCGGCCAAGTCGGTCGGCACCCAACGTGGTGGTGGAGTGATTTCGATCTGTGCGGTCTGCAAGCGGTATTGTTGATGGTCGTGGAGATCCGGAAACCGCACGCCCAGCTTTGGGAGAAACACCCAGGCCGCGACCACGCACGACAGCGCGAGCAACAGGTTCGGCTGAATGAGCCAACTCAGAAGTTGCTCGGTCGGAGTCGCAGGTCGTTGAAGCGACGGATCAGAGTCATCTGGAATGTGAGCAGACATTGTGAGGTCGCGGTTACGTTGCCGACAGCAAGTTTTGTTTGGCGGGCGGTGTTGGTTTGCGGTGCAAGCAGTTGCGAATCGATCGCTCGCAGATCGCTCCCAGGCTGAGCCGCACTCGTGCCGCGGCCTTGGGGACGAGGCTGTGGCTGGTCATGCCGGGGATTGTGTTGACTTCCAGCAGCCAAGGCTCATTGAAACGATCGAGCCGCAAGTCCACACGAGCGAGGCCACGACAGCCGAGTGACTCATACGCGCGGCGGCCAGCATTCTCGATGGCCTTGATGACGCTGGTCGGGAACGCGAACTCGAAGAGGTACTGTGTGTCATCGTCTTCGTACTTGGCCTCATAGTCGAAGAAGCCTCGGCCGGTTTCGATCTGGATCAATGGGAGCGGTTCGCCGTCGAGTATACCTAGAGTCCACTCGGTGCCTTCAATCGCGACCTCCAGCAACCCAAACGGATCGAAATGAAAGCAGCGAGCCAGCGCTTGCGGCAACTCTTCCGGAGTGCGAACGATCGTCACCCCCAGACTGGAACCCTGCCCATCTGGTTTGACGGCGAGCGGAAATCCGAGCGTGCTGGCGAGTTGTTGGATGCGTGCCGCGCTGTCGGATTCGTGGATGAGTACATAGGCCGGCGTCGGCACTCCGTTTTGGATGAAGCGTTCCTTGGCGGCCGACTTGCTGAACGCCAATCGAGAACTGACCGAATCGCTGCCAGTAAACGGGATGCCGGCGTCTTCCAAAATCTGTTGAACGTGGCCGTCCTCACCAAACGTGCCATGCAGCGCGAGGAACGCGACATCGAAGGTGGACCAATCAAGCGCATGCAGGTCGATGTGCGCCGGATCAATGCGCGAGACGATATGTCCGAGACCAGACAAACTCTTCGAGACCGCGTCACCGCTTTCTAAGCTGATATTCCGCTCGCGAGATGTCCCGCCCGCCAAGACCGCAATTCGCAATGATTGTTCGTTCGCCATGAAGTGGCCTCCTTGCCTGAAGTCTCTCACGCTCCGCGTGAAGAAGGGGCGGGCTTCTATCAAAACCGGAAAACTGGCTCCAGACCGACTACCTCATCCGTGAGGAGACCTCAATTTCCAATGCCGAGCCGCACCGGGCTCTCGACGCTTCCCGAATGGCCTCTGCATTTTGTTCTAACAACGTGATGGGCTTGCAATGACGGACCAATCCGCTCGCTTCGTTTCGGCGAGCGCCAGGCGGCTTCAAGTGACTCGCAATGGGCGGAGCATCCTTCGCATCGCGGGTGTCCCGAAGCCTGTCGTGCTGGAAGATACGCGAGAGAAGCAACCTCTTCCGCTGTTCGCCAATCATCCGAACTGGATTGCCGGCGAGCGGCGGAAGTCATTGAAAACGGGCGACTACACCGTGGAGGAAATGGAGGCCACACTTTGCTTGGAACGCAAGAGCCTCGCGGACACCGTCGTTTGCGCGGTGACGTAGGGTGAGCGTTTCCTGGCATCATGCGCTCGGCTCGCCCGGTTCCGGTGGAAGGCCTTCCTGATCGAAGCGACTTTGAAAGACTTCAAAGGTGGCTTCGAGCCGTTCAATATCCCGTCGGGCGTGCATCCCAATGCAAGTGCTCGGTTCTCACTTTGAAAAAGCGGCGTGCATTCCGGCGCGCGCTACGCCTGCAAGTGGTGTTTTTGAGACGCATCGAGTCACCGAAATTGCAAAACCCTCGGAGATCCGAGGGTTCGGATTTGGGAAGGCACGCCCAGAGGGATTCGATTCCCCCCCATGAAACCACGGGAAAAGCCGCCTTCGGTAGTGAAAGCGGCGCGCAATCCGGCGCGCGGGATGACGCGGGCTTGATCTTAGTCGATGACGATGCCGGCTTGGCAATGATCGTGGCGGCGTGGCCGATGCTGTCGGCAGATGCTCGGCGGGCGATGGTTGAGTTTGCGGGGCGGGAAGTTGGCTCGGTGGCTGTTCGGGCCGATGGGGGCGTTGGATCGGGATGACTCCCGCAAGGTACTGCGAGAAAAAGGGAAAGAAAGTGTGTTGAACCGCGCTGCTGTTCCCGGCAAGGGGAGTGGGAAAAACGGTTTCGGAGAACCTATCCGCGCGTCAGGTCGCCTCGTCGGTCACGAATCGCGGCCCCCTACGCCGGACTCAGACCTGGATGCCGCTCCGTTCCAGCGTTTTGCGGGCTTGCTGGGCGGCCTGCGTCTCCGAGCATTCGCTGACGATGGCCTTGAGAATCTCGACTGCCTTTCGGCGGTTGCCGGCAGCGGCAAGCTCTTTGGCGTCGGTGAGCAGTGTTTGGGCTGCGGCCTCAGTCTCTTCCGGCGATGGGTCGTAGGACTCCCGATCATCGTCTTCGATGACCACTTCGGAGAGTTCGCTGTCGTGGATTTCTTTCGTGGGGATCTGGAACGTGTCGGGGTTGAACTTGTCCGGAGCGGAGACGGGAATCGGCCGCGGCGCGGACGGTGACGTGGGAGCGGGTGGAATCGCGCCGCCGTAGCCACCGAACCCCGTGGGCATCGGGCCGGACGCCATGACCAAGTCGCGGATGACACCCACAACCGCCATCGCGCTTTCGGCGTCGATCGGAACGCCTTCCAAGATGTTTGGCTTGAAAAGCAGCGAGATGGGCGGACCGCCTTGTGAGTGAATCTCCACGAAGAACTTTTTGGAGATGGCGTACAGGACCACCAACGCGATGCCCACGACTAAGGTGACGGTGATCGGCCAGAACGAGCTCAGCGTCCAACTGAGCGACAAGCCAGACACGTTGATGACCGCGGCCGAAATCAGATTGCCGATCGGCTTGTGAATTCCTGCGGCGAGATTCGAGACCTGTCGAATCGGGATCAATTGCAACCGCTGTCCGAACAAGCTGGTGGACTCGCACCGCAACTCTAAGCCGGCAAGTGTCAGCCGTGTGGTCGGGCTGAATCCCATCAGGCTGAGCACAAAGGCGATGACCCCTTGCATCCGTCCGACAATCTCGACCATCGGTGACGCGGACGGCTGCGGATGCACGCCGACGAGAAACTTTTGCAGAACCAACGTGGCCGAGCGGGTACGAAACAACCGGATGCCGAACGCTCCGATGACGAACACCCAAAACAAACTGGCCACGACGACTTCCATTGAGGACATGACGGCTCCAAACGGTCAATCGACTCGGTGGCTTGGCTGAGACGCAACCGACACGCCCGCGTCCCCATGACAACAGTCGGCGCACGGCCTGTCAACAAAGGGGACTTCGCCTGGTTCGTTCGACGTTGTCGTTGTTGCTCGGCGATTCGCCAGTCGGCAAGATGTTGTTGCCACGGGTTGCGAACTGCTGAGTAGCTACAGCACTTCGCCGAAGCGGGCTGGGCTTGAGTTGCGGTTGCCTACCCTTCCGCCGACTCGCCCAGCCCGGCCTGTGGCCAAAGGGTAGGACGATGGCAGGTCAGCACGGGAACGGCCGTGTCGCGGCATTGGCCGCGATTGAACGGCGGGCGCGGAGTTTGATCGACGGGTTCCCGGACGCGGTGCGAACGTACCGCTCGTGTTGCGACGGTCCCCGGTTTGCCTTTGATTCGATTGAAGCTCACAACCAACGTGTCTTGATCGAAGAGGCCAGTCAAAGCCTTCGGAGACTCGAAAGCGAACTCCGCAAACTCGCCGGACAGGTCATGTCAGAACTGCCCGATCTGGCCAAGACGCTGCGCCACGTCACCACAACCTCCAGCTTTCTCGACACGGACGAGAAGGTCGCCCCCGTGCTCAACGAATTGCACACGATTGAAGTGGAAGCTCACCGGCAACAGGACACTGCCGCGAGCGTGAAAACGGTGACACCCAAACTGGTTGATGAAGGCGACCGGACAATGTGGACGATCTGGGTGCTAACGAAGATCGCGCATCCCGTGTTCTCCGCGACGAAAGCAGTTGGAAAATCGCCGCAAGCGTGGACGGATTTCGCAAATGGGCTCCGGTACGAAGGGCTAATGGAAAATCATCCCGTGCGAGGACCGAAAGAAATCAAAATTCACAGGTCTGTGCTCGCCAAATTTGAAATCAAACGCCCTGATTGGTTCGATTGAGCCCCCTGCGTTCTGGTTTCGTACAAGCCTGCTCAAGTCATCCCCCAGTCTGCTCACAATACGAAGACTCGCGGCTGGTAGGTGGATTCGTTTTGTTGAAGATGGCCCTGCCAAACCTTCAACGACGGATCATCGCGTTTCGCGAATGAAACCCTTGGTCCGAGGCTGCTCGCTTCAATGCGGGGACGCTGGTTGAAGGCGTTGGCAACAGTCTCGGACCAAGGGTTTTTGCTTTGGGGCGTGCGATGAAGCCTCCCGCATTTCAGTTCTACGCCGCCGACTTTTTGGTCGGCACCTCGACCATGACCAACGAGGAAGTCGGAATCTATATCCGGCTGCTCTGCTACCAATGGGACAAGGGATTCGTCCCGAAGGACAAAGCATCTCGAATCGTCGGCGCGGAGATCCCGGCCGACGTGCTGAGCAAGTTCGTAGAGACCAATGGGGAACTCCGCAACCAACGACTTGAGAGCGTGCGAAGTAAGCAGACCGAATACCGCGAACAACAGTCGCTTCGCGGCAAGGCCGGTGCCGAAGCCAAGTGGCGCAGCTCTCGTGATGGCACTCGCCATCCAAGTGCCAATGCCACCGAGATGCCACCGCCATCATCCGTGGATTGTCCCAGCGATGGCTCTCCGCCTTCTGTCTTCGGTTTTCAGTCTTCGTCTCAAATCTCCGCCTCCACCTCCACAAATGGCGTGAGGGAGGCGGTGGAGGGATTGCTTTCAAAGACGGGCTACATCAAAGCTGGGAACATCGCTCAACTCGCCGTCGATCGCAGATACATGCTTGAGGAAGTCCAGCAACTCGTGAGCTACCTGGAGGCTCACCCCGAATACGGCAAAGGTGCGTTGGAATTCCGGCTCAAGAACTCACCACCTGGAACACCGATCGACAAGGGCTGGCCAGAGCCGCGAAATCGTCCACAACGGAAAAACGCTCAACGTGCCGGGACTGAGAAACTGCTGGCAGAGTTGTCGCAAGATGACATTCGGAAGGATTTGGAGTGGGCAGTTGCAATGAAGATGCTGCAACCTCGCGCACTCCACCAGTTCAACGACGACCCCGACGACTTTCTCAAGTTCCCAGCGAATCAGTCCACTCTCGCCCAAGTGATCGCGGCGCGAGATGCCGCAATCGGACAACGTGCTCCCACCGCCCAGCCACCGCCGGCTGATTCGAGCGACCGCACAGAAAACCGGACGCAACGATCGTGACTCGCCGCGCCCGGTTCTGCTGAGACTGCCACTGCAATCCCCTATCGACATCACAGCACAAGGATTATGCCATGACATCCGAAACATTGTTCCCCGATGACCCTCAACCTGACAAGGCGTTGCCGCACAACCGCACGGCCACCAGCAAGCTGGCGGCCAGATTGATGAAGCCATTCGCCGGCAAGCAAGCCGAGCGGGTTTTCGAGTTCATCAAAACCCAAGGGGACCACGGAGCAACCGACGAAGAGATTCAGACCGCTCTGAAGATGACCGGCAATTCCGAGCGGCCACGTCGTCACCGCCTGTACCTCGATGGTCGAGTCAAAGATTCCAAGAACATGCGGGCCACGGAATCGGGAACGCCCGCGAAGGTTTGGGTGGCAGTGTCTCCCGATGAGCCTGCCACCGCGAAGCCGAAAACGGACTGGCCCACGAGCGGCAGATCAAAACCGAGCCGCACCCATTTGGACGAATCCGCACCGGACATGATTTCTTGATAGGTCGGGAGAACTGTCGCCATGAATGCCACCACACTGTTGCCGGCCGCTCTGCGCCGGCCGGAGAAGATGGAGACGCCGCGGCTGTTGTTGTCGCGGGATGAAGCGGCGAAGGCTCTCAACGTGTCGGTGCGGCTGCTCGACACGCTCACCGAGCCGGCCGGAACATTGAAGCCCGTCAGGATCGGGAGGCGTGTGCTCTTCTCGCCGGCTGAACTTCAACGGTGGATCGACGCTGAAGCGAAAGCGACACAGTAGGTCACGCTCCCGACGTGCCGATGATCGGAGAGACCGAATCTCCGCGCGGCACCACGTTTGATCGGGACGAACATCCGATCCTCGAATATCATCCTCGCACCTTTGCCGCCTGCGCGGTGTGCCGGACTGCAACCCGGCCCCGCGTGGGTGGCGTTGCAGAAAGGTCTCAACATGGCCAGCGTCGTTTCTGATCCGAATGGTTATCACCGCGTCGTCTTCAAAGGGCTGGATGGTGAACGCCATCCGATTCGGCTCGGCAAGTGCTCCGAGAAATTTGCGATCGCCGTTGCGGATCACGTTGAAGAGATCATCAACCAAGCGATGATGCCGTCCCGCCCGTTGGCTCGTGCAACGGCTGAGTGGCTGTCTGTCATGCCGCCCAAGATGGAAAAGAAGCTCGTCAAGGTGGGGCTGATCCATCCGCGCGACGATGCAAACCGAGTCACCTTGGGGAAGTTTCTGGACGCCTACCTGCAACGCCGCTCGGACGTGAAACCGAACACGAAACAATTCTTCGGCCACGTTCGGACCAATCTGATCGACGTGTTTGGAGCCGATCGACCGCTCGACAGTCTCAACGCGGGCGATGCCGATGACTTTCGCCGCGCTCTGCAACGGCAAGGTGGGGAGTCGGAGGCGAAACCGGACACCAAGACCAAGACTCGGAAGCAACAGAAACTCGCCGTCGCGACAATCGCTCGGCGTTGCAGCATGGCTCGCACGTTCTTTCGCGATGCCGTCAAACGGAAGCTGATCGACTCGAACCCGTTTGAAGACATCGGGGGCGGCCCCAAATCGAACCCAGAGCGGCAACGCTTCATCGACCAACCAACGATCGAAAAGGTGATTGCCGCGTGTCCTGACGCCGAATGGCGGCTGCTGGTGGCATTGTCTCGATACGGTGGCCTGCGAATTCCTTCCGAGGCGTGTCTGCTCCGTTGGAGCGATGTCGATTGGTCCGAAAGCCGGCTGCTGATTCACTCGCCCAAGACCGAGCATCACTCCGGCAAGGGGACACGAGCCGTCCCAATCTTCGGCGAGTTACGGTCGTACCTGGACGAACTCTTCAACGCCGTGACCAACGGATTCGAGCAACCGGTCGATCCCGACGCCTGGATTCTCGCCGGCCTACATCGTGAAGCCGCCACGAAAGGAAACTGGAAGGCGGTCAACCTGCGAACTCGATTCGCGAAGATCATCAAGCGAGCCGGCTTGGCGACGTGGCCGCGTCTCTGGCACAACCTCCGTTCAAGCCGGCAAACCGAACTGACGGAAGTTTTCCCCGCTCACGTCGTCAGTGCGTGGCTTGGCAACAGCGAACGCATCGCCGCGCAACATTACCTGCAAGTGCTCGACTCACACTTTGAAAAAGCGGCGCGCATTCCGGCGCGCGCTACGCCTGCAAGTGATGTTTTTGAGACGCACCGAGTCACCGAAATTGCAAAACCCTCGGAGATCCGAGGGTTCGCATTGGGAAGGCACGCCCAGAGGGATTCGAACCCCCGACCTACGGATTAGAAATCCGTTGCTCTATCCAACTGAGCTATGGGCACAAATGACTGTAAATTAGGTATTTATTGCGTTTCTCGGAACTCCCGATAAGATGCGACTACTCCCAGAACTACTCCCGAACGCTTGGACGGAGACCGAACGCAATGCCAACCACGCGACAGACCAAAAAGGGGAAGAAACCATACGCTGACTTTCCTTTGCGACGACACGCCACCGGGCAGTGGTGCAAGAAGATTCGCCAAAAACTGCACTACTTCGGAGTCGATCCCGATGCCGCACTCCGCAAGTATTTGGAACAACGGGACGATCTGCAAGCGGGACGGACGCCGCGAGTTCAAAGCGAAGGGCTGACCGTTCGTGAGTTGTGCAATCGGTTCCTGACGCAAAAGAAGACGATGGTGGACAGCGGCGAACTGAGTCCCCGTACCTTCGGCGACTACTACGCCACGGGTGAGCGGCTTTGCGAGACGTTCGGCAAGACGCGGCTTGTGAGCGACCTTGCGACAGACGACTTTGAACGGCTGCGAGCGGGCTTTGCCAAGACGCGGGGGTTGGTGGGAGTAGCCAACGCGGTTCGGAATGTGCGGATCGTCTTCAAGTACGCCTACGACGCCGGATTGATCCAACAGCCAGTTCGATTCGGCCCCGGCTTCAAGACGCCTTCCAAGTCGAAATTGCGAAAAGAACGGCAGGCCAAGCCAGTACGGATGTTTGACGCCACCGAGGTGCGCTCTCTGATCGACACCGCCGAGCAACCGCTCAAGGCGATGATCTTGCTGGCGGTCAACTGCGGGTTCGGTCAGAGCGACATTGCCAATCTGCCGAAGACGGCGATTGACCTCTCGGCCGGCTGGGTGGACTACCCCCGTCCGAAAACTGCGATCGCGCGCCGTTGCCCCTTGTGGCCGGAGACGATCAAGGCCGTGGGCGAGGCCATCGCGAAGCGACCGGCCGCGAAGCTCGAAGACGACGACGGCATGGCATTCCTGACCAAATACGGACAACGCTGGGTGCGAATAGGTCCGAACTCCCCGATTGATTCGGTCGGGTTGCAGTTCGGGAAGCTGGTCAAGCAACTCAAACTTGAACGCGACGGACGTAGCTTCTATGCCTTTCGGCACACGTTCGCGACCATCGCCGGAGAATCCCGCGACCAAGTGGCCGTCAATCACGTCATGGGACACAGCGGCGGAGCGGCGGACGACATTCCCGGCCGATACCGCGAACGGATTTCCGACGAACGGCTCGTGGGTGTTGTCGAGCACGTCCGCAAGTGGTTGTTTCCGGCAAAGAAATCAAAGCAGGAGACTGGCACATGAACGCAACGGATGCAAAGCGGATTCTTGATCTGTCGCGACAGTGGCAAGACACCCGCTGCTGGCTGTCGGCATTCCATCACGCGGACCTCTGCCGCGAGTACGAGTCTAAGGGATTTGCCATCGCTAATGTCCATCCAGACTTGTCTCGACAAAAATTTGAACGAGCAACGCAAGCTCGACAATTCGTTGATGCTCGCCATGCTGAACTTTGTGAATTGGAGAACCTTCTCCGAGATCACGCGCCGAAGTTGTTCGGACTGATCCCGGTCGAAATCAACTTCTGGAATTCGCCGCCGACAGATTTCTCGCCGTGGCTGAATGCGATGCGTCGAATCGAAGCCGAGATTCTGGTGCTTGTGCATGAATTCATTGAGAACTCCGAAGCAGCGGAAAAGACGCCGCCAGTACCGGCAGGAACACCATCAGGTGAGGTTGTTGATGTTGCCGGAATGATCGAAAAACTATCGGTTCTGTTTGGCGACAGCGGCGGCAAGATGCTGCACGTCATCAACAACAGCGAATTGAGCGCAGACCAAAAACTGAAAGCGATGGAACGCATCGACAAGCCGTTGATGGCGAGCATTAAGTCCTCTGTGAAACTTGGCAAAGCTTTGAATGTCAGCGGTCAGGCGGTTCGCGACACGGATTGGTGGAAGGATCGCAAAAAACGGACGCAAGAATAGGCCGCAACTTGCGGCGCGGTTGCGGCTTCAACGAATTCTTTGAGCGTTTTCGTTGGGGAATTGCAGGATTTCAAAAGATTCGCTTGCGGAAATGGTTGCGGATTCATCTTCGGCTGAAAGGCCAAGGTGAAGTATGTCCGAACCACAAGCGACCCCGCTGGATGCCGCCGCCGCGTGCGTGAAGATGCTATCGGCGGCCGATGCACTGCTCGACGCCGCTGATCGGCTGCGATCACGCCGCGATGAATTGCTCGCGGTAATCACTCCCGCCACGTCCGTCCCCGTCAATCGCCAACAGCGGCAGGCGGTGACGAAGTGACCACACGCTACCGCACACCGCCTGATGTCGCGGAACAGTACGGAGTCAACGCCGGCAAGGTGCTCGGCTGGATTCGCACTGGCGAACTCCGCGCCACAAACGTCGCCGCGAATCTACTCGGCCGTCCGCGCTGGCGTATCTCGCCCGCTGACCTCGCCGTTTTCGAGCAACGCCGATCGGCGATCACGCCGCCCAAGTCACGACCGAGGCGAAAAGCCGTCGGAGTCATCGAGTTTTTCTAGCCCACCAAAAGCGACGGCACCGTGTCATCGGTGCCGTCAGCAAGTCCCCGTAATCAGGACGGAGCCAAGCGGATGGATTCTACAGCCGATTTATTGAGACACCATCTCGCCGAACTTCGCGCGAGTGGCCTCTCCGATGAGACCATTCTCGCGAGCGGTATTCAGTCGGAAACGAGCCACGCGGCCCTTCGGCAGATTCTCAATTGGCCAGCGATGCCGAAACGCATGGCGTCCGGCATCGTCTTCCGCTTCCGCGATTCTGTCGGCAACCTGAATGGCTACGCGCGCTTCAAACCAGACACGCCGCGAAAAGATCGAAACGGGAAGCCGATCAAGTATGAGAGTCCGCGCGGACAACCGAATCACGTCTACATCCCGCCTGGCACCGTAGCAGCACTCTCCGATTCGTCCGTCACGCTGCTGGCCACGGAAGGCGAAAAGAAATCGCTTGCCGCCGATCAAGCTGGCTTCAAATGTCTCGGACTGGTTGGCGTTTTCGGTTGGAAAGATTCCAAGCGAGAACGGTTGATCCCGGATTTGGAATTGATCGAATGGAAAGGCCGGCAAGTTCGCATCGTCTTCGATTCCGACATCACCTCGAATCTGAATGTTCTGGACGCAGAATGTCGTCTTGCCGCACAACTCACCAATCACGGCGCGATCGTCAAAGTCATTCGACTGCCTGACGGCCCCAACGGCGAGAAGCTGGGACTGGATGATTTTCTCGTCATGCACGGCGTCGATAAATTGTGGGAACTCATCAATGTCGCAGAGCCACCGGCCGCCGTTGATTCAGGAACTGCGAAAGCTGACGCGAGCCAAATAGATTCAATGTCCGAAGCTCGGCGCATGGTCGCAGCGACAGCGACGCACAAAGAGGGTCGAGAAGAGTTACAGCGACTTCATTCGTTCCGAGGATCATGGTGGTGGCACACCGGGACTCACTACCGAGAAGAAGCCGAATCCGACCTTGAAGCGAAGCTGATTCATTTTCTTGATGCGACGTTTTTCAAACTCACCAAGACCGCCGTGGCGAATGTCCTGCTGTGCCTGAAGGCCGAAACCAACGTCAACGCACATCGCGAAATGCCGACATGGCTCGATGGAACGACCGGTGGGAATTGGCTCGCGATGAAGAATGGAATTCTCGACATTGCAGCTCTGCTCAAGGGTAGAACTGATGTGCTCGTACCGCACACGCCGCGATATTTCTCCGCCAACGTCCTGCCCTATGACTTCGATCCGTCGGCTGAATGCCCGAAGTGGCTTTCGTTTTTGGATCGCAATCTTGAGGGGGATCAAGAACGAATCGCCCTTCTGCAAGAGTTCTCCGGCTACTGCTTGTCCCCCGGCCTCACGGCTCACAAGTTTCTGTTTCACGAGGGGGAGGGTGCCAACGGCAAGAGCGTGGCGTGTGCTGTGCTCACGGCCATGCTCGGCACGGCCAACGTCTCATCGGTCCCTCTTGAGCAGTTCGGCGAACGCTTCGCTCTCTATCCGACGCTCGGCAAGCTGGCCAACGTCGCCAGCGAAATCGGCGAGATCGACAAGGTAGCAGAAGGCATCCTCAAATCGTTCACGTCGGGCGACGGCATCCAGTTCGACCGGAAGCATCGTGACCCGATTACAGCGAGGCCAACAGCCAAGCTGGTGTTCGCCAGCAACAACCGGCCTCGGTTCAGCGACAAGAGCGGCGGCTTGTGGCGGCGAATGATTCTGATGCCGTGGCGCGTCGTCATCCCCGAAGCGGATCGGGTGCGCGGGATGGACTCGCCGCAGTGGTGGCAGGATCAAGGTGAACTCCCAGGCATACTACTTTGGGCGATCGCAGGACTCTGGCAATTGGAGCAGCAAGGCGGCTTCACCAAGTCGGCAGTCTGCGAGGCGGCACTCGCCGAGTACCGCGCCGAATCAAACCCCGCGCGGCTATTTCTGGACGAGCGATTCAAGTTTGATTGTGAATCGTGGGTGATCTGCGAGGACGTCTACAAGCCGTACACCGAGTGGTCGAAATCAAACGGCTTTCTGCCGTTGTCGGCTGCGACTTTCGGCCACGAAATCCGGCGAGCGTTTCCGAAAGTCGAACGACGCTGGAAGTTGGCCAACGGCGAACGGTTCACCGCCTATTTTGGGTTGGCCAAGGTGCAATGAGTGCAACGGTTGCAACGGTATTTCCATTGCGTACCTATCGCGGGAGAACGAAATGAGAATGAGAGAATCCGAGAGTGTGAGTATGGCGCGCAATGCAAATGCCATTGCAACTATTGCACCCGTTGCACTTCCCACCCCGATAGCTGGCATCGTGTCGAGATTTGTGATCGGTCGCAGTTCGATCCCGTCGCCCGAATCCGACGCTGAAGGTCTCGCCGAATTCTTTGAAGAGCGGGCGGCAATTCGCGAATTCGACGGCAAGCTGTCCCGCGAGGATGCGGAGATTTTTGCCCGCGAAGACGTCAGGCGAGGGGGTTGAGCGGTTCCCCCGACAGCCACCTTTCCGAGTAACCACATACACCGCTGTTGAGAAATCAGTTTTTCTTTCATTAGTGACACCTGCCATGACAACCTCAGAACGCGATCTGCTTTCGTTGATCCTTTCCGAGTGGGTTCGGCTGATTCAATCCGACCCAAAGCAGCAACGCGGCGAACCGTTTTACGAGTGGAAAAAGCGTGCGGCATACCTCGACGGTTTGACTCGATACGGGTTGCAGATTGACCCGAACTGGCTCGGCAAGTCGCCAGCCGGTCGGCAGGCACGAAGCCGAGCATTGATCGCGCTGGAGCGTGCGGGGTGGATTACTCGGACTCCGGGTTTCAGCCGTCCCGGTTTCGTCAAACTGACTGACTTCGCCATCAAAGCGATTTTGGAAGCCACCGGAACGGAGCCAACAACATGAAGACTCGTCGCAAAACGACCAAGCAAAAACGCCCCGGCATCCCGTGCCCGCATTGCGCGAATGCTGTGTCGAGCGTCACGCGCACCAAACAGCGCGGCGATGGACTGCAACGCATTCGCGAGTGCTCGAAGTGTCATCAGCGGTTCATCACGCGCGAGTCATCGGCAAAAAGTGACACCGGCGTCATGCAACTTGCCACCGATGTTACTTCGTTGGTGCGAGCACTCGGATTGTCCCCGAAATCTTTTCTCTCACCCGACCACACCCGCTAGTTTCTCACGAAAGGAAATCACCATGCACGTTTTCAGCCGCAATCCCGCCGCCGATCCCGTTGACGATCTTGAATCGTGCGCGGAAGCCATCCGCGCCTCTGGCTGGTGGAACCGATGCGACCTGGCCGAGCAGTGGCCTCTCACGACCGAGCAAGCCGCTGAACTTCTGTCGGACGCTGGCGAATTCGACGTCGACGCGGAGTCCCTCGCCGACTTGATCGACCGCCGGCTGATCCCGTCACCTGCGAAGGACGACAACAGCCAACTCGAATGGAACGCGACGGACATCGTTTGCGCCGTTGGCTTGCTGAACAACCGCCAGCAATGGCAACCGACTCCGAGCGGCCACGACGCCTGCAAACATCCCTGCCAACTCGCACTTGAACAAGCTCGTGCCACCGATGAAGTCGATGCGATTGTCGCCGGTATGGCAGGCGTTCCCCGCTTCGATGTTCGTCACCTCTTGGAACTGCTGGTTGTGACCGACATCGGCGAAGGGCGACGCAAACTCGTCACGTTGTTGAAGTCCGTCCTAGAAGTCGATCACGGAGTCGTGATTTGAAGCCTCTCGCACTCACCGCCGCGCTCAACCTCACGGCCGCACAAGCTGGCAAGCCGCGACGCTTCAAAATCTTGGCCTACAGCGGCGGACTGCTGGTTGTTGACGGATTCGAGCATCCTGTCGTTGTTGACCTCGCCGGCATCAAGGCCACCGCCGCAATTCCGATTTTGATTGACCATGCCGCCGACGTTGACCACACGCTCGGCCAAACGAACGCCGTCGGCAACGATGGCCGAAGTCTCGTTCTCGCGGGCAACATCACCGGTCAATCGCAGCGTGTTCGCGATGTCATCGCGCAATCCGACGCCGGCTACTCGTGGCAGGCATCCATCGGTTGCAGCGTCGAGCAATCCGAGCGAATCCCGGCCGGTCAAACCGTTGCCGTCAACGGTCAACTCTTCGTTGGACCGATCATCGTCGCGCGGAGATCCGTGCTCCGCGAAACGAGTGTTCTGCCCGTTGGTGCGGATGCAACCACTTCAGTCAACCTCGCCGCAAAAATGAAAGCGGCAACACAAGAAGGAAAGATGACCATGCCGAATTTTGAAACTTGGTGCGTCGATCACGGCTTTGACGCCGCCGAACTTTCACCGGAAGCCTGCGCGTTTTTGCAGACTTTGTTCGACGCAGAGACCAACTCGACCGACCCGGCCGCGACGTCAGCAGCGTCAGCAGCGGCAATCCTGAATCTCCGCGCGACGCAATCCGCCGAGCATGACCGCATTGGCAAGATCAACGCGATCGCGAGCGGCCATCCGACAATTGCTGCCACTGCAATTCGCAACGGTTGGTCGGCCATTGAAACCGAGAACCATGTTCTGAAAGCGAGCCAACGAATGCACACGCCATCGAATTTTGTCCGAGGCAACAGCGACACCGCGACCGAAGCGCAGCACTTAACCGCCTCGCTCATGGTGAAGGCCGGCTACTCAACCGCCGCTGAGAAAATGTTCGGCGCGAACGTGATGGAACAATCCCGCCGTCTGCACGGTCAATCGCTGCCTGACCTTTGCCGCGCTGCTCTCCAAATTGACGGACGCGAGATTCCGCAATCACGCGGCGAGATGATTCGCGCCTCACTGAGCACGGGTTCCATGCCCGTTGCGTTGGGCGACAGTGCCAACAAAATCTTGATCGAAGCGTACAAGCAAGCTCCTGCGTCCTGGCGTTCCTTCGCCGCCGTCAAACCCGCCGCGAACTTCAAAACGCAAACCGGTATCCGCCCGACGTTCGGCGGAGACCTTTACCAATTAGCACCTGGCGGAGAGATCAAGCACGGCAACTTCACCGAGGAAACCTACGAGTGGAGCGTTGATACGTTCGCCAAGATGTTCTCGATCGACCGTCGGCAAATCATCAACGACGACGCCAGCGTTTTCAGTGACGTCATTCCCGGCTTGGCTCGCGCCGCCATGCGTTCGTTGAACTCACTGGTGAGCACGAAGCTGTTGGCCAACGCCGGCAGTTTCTTCAGTACCGGCAACAGCAACTATTTCGACGGTGCCGCCACGAACCTACAAGCGTCTTCACTCGCAACAGCGATCAAGATGCTTCGGCAAATGAAGGACGGGGAAGGCAACTTGCTCGACCTACAACCCGCCGTCTTGCTTGTGCCGCCAGAGCTGGAACAAACCGCGTTGGCATTGCTGCATTCCAGTGAAGTGCAGCGAGTGGCGACCGGTGATTTGCAACCAACCGGCAACACGTTCAAGGACATCGCACAACTCGCTGTCGAGCCACGATTGTCCGATTCGACTTTCACCGGATACTCCACCGTCGCGTGGTATCTGTTCTCCAACGCGATGAATGCCGCCGTCATTGTCGGATTTCTGGACGGCAACGAGTCTCCCACTTTGGAGACGTTCGGTTTGGATCACGACGTCAACACGCTGGCGTTTTTGTTCCGCGTCTACTTCGATTTCGGTTGTGCCTTGGCCGATCACCGCGCTGCAATCCGCAGCAAAGGTGCAGCGTAGTCCGTTCAAACTCCGCCGGCTTATGCTGCGAAGTTCACACCATTCTTCGCAGTAGTTCAACGGCGAGTTCGCCTCCACGCGGTTACAAGATTGGCCGCGTGGGGGCATTTTCTTTTGAGGGAATGACATGCTTCTCGTCAGACTCGCCGACGAACAATCCATCGACTTTCCGGCGACTCGGTTCGCTGATCCGCACTTGGAGTATTGCGGCGACACCGACCGAGGTTTGATCGAAGCGGCTCTGGCCGAGATCAACGAGCGGATCAACAGAGCGGCAAGATCACTCGTCCTGTATCCGTCGCACAAAGCGTTGCAAACCAGCTTCGCCAAGCTGGTCAATCGCCGGGACGAGTTGGAGCAACGGCTCGCAACGCTGCTGTGAGCGTCTCTGCCATCGCGATTGTCTGGACGTGCTCTGAGTCAGACCGAGGCCCTCGCGTCGATCCTGGCGCAAATGGTGCGGTCGTTTTCTCTGGTGACGATCAAGAACATGCCAGTCGATGCGTCTGATGCCGCAATTGCGGTATCAACTCGCCGACCGCGACGAGGCGAAGGCGTGGATGATCAAAAACCAGCTTGGCCGACGGAACTTGATTCCGGCGATGCGCGTGAAGCTGGAGTTGGCGCTGAAGCCGCTCGTGATCGCGAAGGCGAAAGAGAAAGAGCATGAGCGGAAAACGACTTGTCCAAATTTGGACGAGTCCTCGTTTGTCTGCAAATGTGGCGAGTCCTTCAGTGCTCAAGTCTGGCACTGTCCTGTCTGTGCTCACCATTGGCCGCTGACGAAGGATGAGTGCTCCAATTGTCACGAGGGGAAGAAGCGTGGTTCCCATAAGGCTGCGAAAGTTGGATCAATAGACTCTTTGTCGGAGATTGCGAAGTCCGCTGGTGTGTCGCGTGGCACGGTCCACAAAGTCGAGAGGGTGCTCGCCAGCAGCAACGAATCCGTAAAGGCCGACATGCTGGCCGGCAGGACGTGACTGCAACGCATCGTTGGCCGCGTCGTGGAAGTCATCTTGGATCACTTCCATCGCCTCACGATGGCTGTAAGAGATCAAGAATCCGTTGCTCAAGCTGGGAGTAGCTACTCCCGCCGGGAGTAGTTTTCGGATGTTTTCGGTTGTTCGCCGATGACGTGGTGGAGTGCTCCAAAACACGGGCAAACGTGGGCTTTTCGCACGTTTCTTGAGACTGTTCACACACGCCCGGATTTGCTTAGAAATCCGTTGCTCTATCCAACTGAGCTATGGGCGCGTGATCGTGCTTCAACAACTTACGGCGAATCGGTCCGAATGGCATAGGAGCGATTCAGGTTAGTTTCATTTCCACACCCAAGATCAGCCGCCTCTCCAACTCGTAGAATCGACGGGGCGAACAAGATCTGAAGAGTCCGCATCATTTGCTTCGCCATGTTGACGTTGCCTTGCGTTGTGGTCAACGAGCGGTGCGGCCAACAGGGCCAGGTTCCAAGCGCGTTCCGGTGGCCCAGCGAAGCGGCGTGGTCGGGAAACCCGCACCGAGCGAGAACGCCGTTCAGCGACCTTGGAGTGCGGTGGCTGGACACCGCCCTCCATTTCTTTGGAACGACGATGTCGATGAACCCAACAACGAGATTCGTCGGCCAGCACTCATCGCCGAGCTTCTTGTACTTCGAGGCTCGTTTTTCCAAATGAATAGAGGGCTGCGTCGAGCCGCAGCACTCCAGGGCGGACAGAGGGCTGACGCCCATCGGCTCGTCAACGGCAAGAAGGAAGACAGCGGGCGGATGCCCAGCGGCTCGACAGCGGTGAGAGGGCTTCGCGGCGCGGGAAGTCAGCGCGAACACAGTTCGGCGAGACGCGATGATTGAGTTCAGCGATTGGAGTACGGATGGTCGAAGTCATCGGCCTGTGCTGCGCGCGGTCGGTCTTCAGTGGCAGCGGTCCTCCCCGCAGCGGCCGTGGCGAACTCCCGCACCGGTGCGGCTCGCTCTTCAGCGGCAACGACGGACTCTCAAGCGGCAGTGGCTCGCGCTTGAGCGGCCGTGGTGGATTCTCCAGTGGCCGTCGGTCCCGCCGAAGCGGGAGCGGCTCCCATCGAGGCGGGGGCTCTGGGCTCTCAAGCGGGAGCAGTGCATTTCGAGGAATGAGCGGCGGATTCTCAGGAGGGATCGGCTCATTTCCGGGAATGAGGGCAGATTCCTGGTGTCAGAATCGCAGGACTCAAGGCAAGAGACGAGCCGTAAGGGGTATAATTGGCTGGCGTTACGAAGAATCCTGAAGTCTTCGCGACTTCGGAAGCCTGATTTCCGAAAAAGCCCCTGCGGTTCAGTCCCAACGGGACGTCCCCATGTCAGCCCAGGCCATCGGCCTGGGGCACGGAAACCTGCCCGAGTTCATAGCCCCAACGGGGCGGCTCTAACTTCGACGGGCGTGAAATACCCGATCGACGAAGCCGAACAAAGAAAAGGTCCGCCCCGTTGGGGCTTCCTCTTGGTTGTTGTGATCGTGCCCCAGGCCGAAGGCCAGAGCGTGCCACCCAAACCGCGAGTCGTTGAAACCTTTCGTGAGCCGACGCTCGGCCTGCATCGAGTGGATGAGGTCGTCGAGCACTTCGTCCTGTTTTTGCAGAACCTCCCGACCGAGCCGCTGGTCGTTGATGTATGTTTCCGCTTTCGAGCGGCTGGATTTTTTCTGGCTCCGACGTCGGTTGCCGGATCGGGGACACCTTCGGTCAGACGGGGTGGCTCGGTTGGGAGACCGGCCACAACAGCACGGTTGCAGATGATCTTTTTCTTTGCGGCCGCGGCAAAGCTCGTGTCGATTCGCGGCATTCCCCTTGAGCAATTCGACGGTGCAGCCTCCGATTGAAGTCAGGCCGCCGATCTGAACTTCTACAACAGCGGCGCAATGCTCGTCCGAACTCAATCTTCAGCCGCGGGCCTTAAGGATTCGTGGTCAGCTCACCGGCTAGCGACTTGTCTTTCACGTTCCAGACTTGCAGCTTGCCAGTGAAGTCACCGGCGATCAGCCGATTGCTGTCGTGCGTGAAGACGACGCGTGAAGGAACGTCCGTGAAACCCTCGAACTTGCCGACTTGATTCGCTCCGCTGCTATTCCACAGGCGGGCCGTGAGGTCTCGGCCGACGGTGGCGAAGTCGCCGCTGCGTGAATAGTTCACGGCGAGCACTCCCGGAATCTTGCCGCGCGGCAGCGGTGTGGGTGTCGGACCGGTGTGGGCGTTGATCGTGCGAGTTGGGAATCCGTCTTCGGCGTACCAGAGGATGACTCGTCCGTCTTCGCTGGCGGTGGCGAGCATTTGCGAATCGGCTCGCCAGCTCATGTCGCTGATCATGTCTTTGTGGTCGCCGAGCGTGAAGAGGATGCTGCCGGTCTCCGGTTCCCAAACGTAAACGCCGCCGTTGCGGTCGCCGCTGGCGAGCATCTCGCCGTTGGGGCTGAATTCGATCGATGTGACCCAGTCGGTGTGCTTCTTGATCTTGTGCTTCAGCTCGCCCGTTTCGGTGGAGAAGATTTTCACCAGCTTGTTCGGCCCGCCCAGCGCGATCCATTTCTGATTCGGGCTGATGTCGGCCGCGAGCACGCTGTCGGACTCATCGCCGATCTCGGTGATTCGCTTGCCGGTTGTCACGTCGAACAGCACGGCCTTGCCGACATCGGCTCCGCGTCCACCCGCCACGAGCAACCGTTTGCCGTCGCGGCTGAACTTCAAGACGTGCGGAATTCGCTCCGGGAACGGCAACGCGCCGATCAGTTTCAGGTCGTCCGTGTTGTAGAGCAGCACTCGCTCATGCCCTGCGATCGCAACCAGCGGTGCCCACGGGCTGGCGGCGAGCGCGGTGACTGGATGCGGCCGTTTCGTTTTCGGCAGTTCGACAGACGCCAGTTGCTCGGGCATCGGCGGCGCGCCTTCCGGCTTGCCGGTCGAGACCGACGCCAAATCGAGATCGACTTTACGCGTCGCATTCTTTGCCGCACTGACCGCAGTCTCCGGTGCACCGAGTTCAATCCACTTCTTGATGATCGCGAGATCCGCTTCCGGAATCTTCGCTGCCTTCGGAGGCATGAACGGCTCTTCGATGTGTGCGACCGCCTTATACAACCGGCTGGAATCGGGACTCCCTGCTGCAATCGCCTCGCCGCTGCTGCCGCCCGCCATCAGCGTTTGATACGTCATCACGTTGAGATCCGACGTTGCCTTGTCCGGGTTGTGGCAGTTGCCGCAATGCTTCCGCAGAATCGGCGAGACGTGATCCTTGTACGTCACGAGCTCTTTGGGCTTCGCGGCATCGGACTTGTCTTGTGCAACGGCTGGGATAACGAGGCAGGCAAAGATTGCGAGAGCAGGCAGGCGGGAGATCACGGCAAACTCCAAATGAAATTAGTGGTTGAACGCGAACTCGGTGGAGTTAAACAGTCCCCACAAGATGTCGCCGTAGACCATCAACGGAACGTTGCCGGCTTGGCGGGCGCGGGCTTCGGCGAGTTGTTTTTCGGTGGTCGCGATTTGCTTTTCGAGGTTGCCGAGGGCTTCCGCTTCCTGGCCGTCTTCTTTGAGCTTCTCGTATTCGGCCTTCAGCGATTTCGCTTGGTCTTCGAGGCGGCGGTAGGTTTGATCGAGTTGTGCTCGCAGGCCGGCGAGTTTGTCGACTCGCGTGGGGTCTTCGAGTTCCTGATTGATCAGGCCCACCAGCTTCGCGGTCTCTTCGGCGGTCGGTTTGCGGGAGAGGGCGAGGATGTAAAGTTCCTCGACGATCTTGGCCGGCGGATGTTTCGCGGCCAGCAGTGACGGAATCAAACGGCTGCCGGCGACCTTCAGCGTGATCGTGTCACCGTTGACGAGGTGCAAAGCTTGCGAGAGGTTCGCCTCTTTGTTGACCTCACATGAGCAGGCCGATTCACGCGGAGCGCGGCCGAAGGTCGTGAGGAAGAAGTTCGTCACGTTGCCGGCGTAGATTTGCACGGCTCGCGTGCCCTGAGGAGACGACTGGAAGCGGTCCTCGGTGCCGGTGATGTGGGTAATCGTGTCGAGCAACACTTCGGCTTGCAGGCGGCGGACGTAGCCGTGTGAGAAGTACGCTTCATCGAGTTCATTGGTCGGATTCGTTGCGGCCGAAAGCTGGTACGTCCGCGAGTTGCAGATGTCCCGGATCAGCTTCTTCTTGTCGAAGCCATAGCCGGCCAGTTTCTGACCCAGTGCTTCCAGCAGTTCCTTGTTGCTGGGTGGGTTGCTGATGCGGACGTCATCAACTGGTTCGACGATGCCTCGGCCAAAGAAGTGCGACCAGATGATGTTGGCCATTGTTTGGCCGAACGGGGCGTTGTCGGGCGAGGTCAGCCATTTGGCCAGCGAGGCGCGTGGGTCTTGGCCTTCGACTTCGGGAGCATCGCCACCCAGGAACTTCGGCTTCATCTTGCGGCCGTTGACCGGGTGGTCGACGGTGTTGTTGGCGTTGTTGTTGAAGACGACGACTTCGCGCCCTTCGACGCCCCGCTTCATGTTTACGCCGGCGAAAAAGCTGGCGAATCCGTAGTAATCATCCAGCGTCCAACGATCGAACGGGTGGTTGTGGCACTGAGCACATTGAATGCGCGTGCCGAGGAAGACCTGCGCGAAGTCCTCTGCGGTTTTCTGCGGCGTGAGCCGTTCGGAGGCGGTGTAGAGGTTCGACGTCGGCTGCTTGATGTTGCTGCCGTTGCCGACGACGAGTTCCGCGACGAATTCGTTCAGCGGCCGGTTCGCCGCCATCTGATCGTGAACCCAGCCGGCATACGACCACATCGCCTTTGCGTCGCGACCGTACTGCGGCTGATTGCCGACGGCTCGGATGCGAAGCATTTCACCCCACTTCATCGCCCAGATGTCGACGAACTCTTCGCGGTCGAGCAATCGGTCGATCAACTTGGCTCGCTTGTCTTTGTCCGTATTGGCAACGAAGCGTTCATATTCCTCGCGTGTCGGCGGCAGCCCGATCAGGTCGAGCGAGACTCGACGCAAGAACGTTTCGTCGTCGCAGATCTCCGACGGAGCCATGTGCAACTTCTTCAACTTGTCGAAGACGAGCGTGTCGACAAAGTTCGATTCGGGCGTGTTCGGCCAGACGAACTTGTCGTCGGTCGGCAGAACGAGCACTTCGCTGCCAACCGTGAACTTGTTGAAGCGAGCGAAGACGAACGCTCCGCCTCGGTTGTTCCCCTTCGCGATTCCCTCTTTGTCGATACTGACGACCGCGTCGTTGTTGGTCATGAACAACGCCAGCTTGGTGACGTCGCGCACCGAACCGTCCGAATACCGCGCCATCACGACGGTCTTCTGCGTCTGATCTTTTCCCGCGAAGACAGTCTTCGACGGTAGCAGCTCAATGCCCAGCGGTTCCGGCGTGTCCCCCTTGTCATCGGGGGCCCCCGCTTCGATCCAGCGGAGTATCGTCCGGTATTCGTCGCTGTCGGCGGTGAAGACCTGACCACCGGTGTGATCAACCTCGCCGGTCGCTTTCTCCAGCACGAGGCTCTTCTCCGGCACCGCCACATCTATTCGCCGCCCAACCAACTGCCTCGTGAGCTTGTAGTAATCGCCAGCCGGGTCGTACCCAAACAACGACAAATGAAACCCGTCCTTGCCGCGAGCCGCTCCGTGACAGCTTCCCGTGTTGCATCCCGACTTCATGAAGATCGGCATCACGTCCAACCGGAAGCTGACGTCGCGCGAAACCGTCGCCTCTTTGACCGTGACCGGCACCTCCGCTTTGAGCTGCCCCAGCTCAACGAGCAACTTTGTTTCACCGTCGGCCATCGGCTTGAGCGTCTGTCCGTCGAGACCGACCACCTTGGCATCGGCGACGTGCAGTTTGACCGAGCCGGTTACGTCCCGCGTGATGCCTTGGTCGTTGACGACCTGCACCGCAATCGTCAGCCGATCGCCTTGACCACGCAGCGAAATCTCCGACGGAAAGACTTTCAATTGCGTGCCGGCATCGGCGACACAGACAGAGGCCGACACGATCAACGTCGTCAGGCAGACCAAAGGCAGCATTCGCAATTTCATGGGATGACCTTTTCAATCTAAGCAGGCGTGCGACACATCAAGAACTTCACCATCCGGAGGCTCACGCCCCGGATCGCCTGTGTCATTTGGTTTCTTCAAGAGCCTTCCGGTTTCATCGCCGCCATGCGACGATCAATTTCCTCTGGGCTGACGTCTTCGACGTGTGTGGCGATAGTCCACTTGTGACCGAACGGGGCGGTCAATGTTCCGGAGCGGTCGCCGTAGAACTGGTTTTGCACCGCGCGGAATTCTTTGCCTCCGGCGGCGATCGCACGGGAGAAGACCTCATCCACATTCGGCAGGTAGATCATCAGTCCCACCGGTGAGCCGCCGATCGTCTGCGGACTGAGGGCGTCCATCTGCGGAAACTCGTCCGCCAGCATGAGGATCGAGTCGCCAATTTTGATCTCGGCGTGCATGATCGCCCCGCCAGGACCCGGAACGCGAAACAATTCGGTCGCGCGGAAAGCCTTCTGGTAATACTCAATCGCTTCGGCTGCCCCTTTGATGATCAGGTAGGGTGTGACCGAGTGATAACCATCGGGAATCGGTTTGACGGACATCCAAAAGACCTTTGCTGCTGATTCGTTACAGATGAGGTGGAAGTCGACGAGCACCGTGAGTCACCGCCACGATATCAATACGATCGGCGAGGATCTTGTAAACGATACGGTACGATTGTTCGAAGACTTCACGGATTTCCGGTGAATCAAACTCTGGCACGATGCTGCCGGATTCAGGAAACAATCCCACGGTCTGCGATTTTCGGGTGAGCCGGTCCACAAACCGCTTGGCATTTCGCTTTGAGTCACGAGCGATGTAGTCGTGAATCGCTTGCAAGTGCCCAAGTGCCGTATCGGTCCAATGAACCTTCATGTTGGCAATCCAAACCGAGCACGAACCTCCTCTACGGGAGTTGTTCGCCCCGCGTCGCTGTCTCGAATCCCGTTCTCAATCGCGATGCGAACGTAGATTTCTTCCATGAGATCGTCCCAGTTGGCATCGTCGGGCAAACGGTCAATCAATCGTTGAGCCTCTTCTTTAAGCGTCGTTGTGATGGTCATGGGAGAAATCCTCGGTCCTTGGCAATCGTCGAATTTACGAGTTGCCGAATTTACTTCATCGCAGCCTTCACACCTCGTTCGGCGTCGATGCGGAGCGTGCCGTAGCCGCTGAGTTGGCGAACTGCCTGGCCCTCTTCCGTGACGGTGAGATCCAGCGTGATGCCTTGATAACCACCGGTCAGGCATTCGTCGGTGGCTTTCAGTGTGAACGTGACCTCTTTGTCTTCGGAGGTGATCTCGCGGAACGGTTCGACCAGTTCAACGCCGCGCGGCAGGCGTGCCAGCGTCGCTTTGGCTTTTCCCTCGAATGGCTTCAAGTGGTTGAGCTTCACAGTGAGATTGGCCGTCTTGCCCCGTTCGATCGACGCGCGGGCGAACTTCGCGTCGATGTGTGGTTCGGCGACGAGCAGCGTGATCGGCTTGGTCGAGACGTAGGTGCGGTTTGCTCCGTCGCGATAGGCCGGACGCTGAGCACCGCTGACGGCCGAGAGAGTGACTGGATACGAGCCGGCGGTCGCGTTGCGAGCGGCTCCGAGCAAGTACTCGCCTTCGTTTTTTTCGACCTTCATCGTGACTGGCGTGCCGGTCGAAACGCCGTTCGGCTTCCACTCCATCGCGACGCTCACCGGTTCCTCGAACCCTTCCGCTCGGACGATCTTGAACTTCAAGGAGATCTCGCCGTTCTGCACGAGCGCAGATTTCGGTGTTTCGACTTCGATAGAGAACGGAGCCGGTTCGGTAACCGCGATCGCCAGCTTCTCGAACGTGTTGAAGAGGTAGAAGTCGTTGTTGTTCGCTGCGCTCATCGGAATGGATTGGCGAAAGCCGGAGACGAGTGAAACTCCCTCTTTGGCCTCGACGGGCCGCGCGACGATCTCAATGAACTTCCCCTGCATCTTGGCATCGGGAGCCGCTTCAAAAACGACCGGGACTCGCGGCATCGCCGGAGTGACTCGCGGAGCGTGCATCGTCACCCCTTCGGGCAGGCCGACCGCGACTAATTCGAGATCACCGTTGAAGGGGCGATTCGAGTTGAAGATCGAAAACTGCGTGTTGTAGCGTCCGCCGCTCGGAATGCTGATGGACTGGCGCGCCTGCGGTTGGAAGGCGGCTTCGCCGTCTTGCGGGATGTAGACGTAGACCGCGTCCGTCTCCGGCGTGACCTCAACTCGATAGACGAAGTCAGCACCGCCGTTGCCGCGATCGTCTTCGACGCCGAGCACATACTCGCCGTCCGCCGCCGCCGTGAAATCGAGAATCGGATCGAGCGTGTCGCGGTTCATGCCGCCAAACGGCGGATAACCGAGTTGATTCGGTCGCGAATCGGTCGCACGTTGCGGGTTCCCTTTGGCTCCGACTTGCTTGACCCAAATCATCGGGTCGAGCGGCGAGCCGAGAACATTCGCGAGGCAATGGATTTTGAATCGCTCCCCCTTCTTCGCGGTGAAGCGGAAGCAATCGACGTCTCCCGACTTCTCGATGATGCCGTTGAAGGCGATCGGCAGGCTCGACGCTGAGTTCGTAGTTCCGCCTTTAGGCGACTCGTTCTGACCGCCTAAAGGCGGAACTACTAACTTCTCCGAATCATTTGGCTCAGCTTCTAGCACGTTGTCGAATGGAGAGACTCGCAGCGTGTTCGGCGTCGGCGCGGGGACGTTCGATTCCGCGTCGATTGCGACAAAACGGAAGTCGAACGATTCCGTAGCCCGGTTTTCCAAACCGGGTTGTTCGGAATTGCTCGGTTTGGAAAACCGAGCTACCGGAAGCGTCACCGTCTGCGACCAGTCCCCTTTCGGATCGCCGATGACTCGCACCGACAACTCTTTTCCGGCAGGGCCACCGGCTGGATACAAGGCGGTCGGTCTCGCGAACGAACCGACGTGCAATCGATAAACATCATTGGCCGCCGAGTAGGTCGTGTGCCGCACCTCGACGAAGTACGTCCCGTCTTTCGGAGCGATCAGCGACACGACTGGGTCTTGCAGGAAGATTGCCGAATCATCGGCCGCGATCAGCCGCTTGCCGTCGGCATCGAGCAGAGCAATATGCAAATCCGGAATCCCTTGATCGACTCCCAGCCGCACGGCTTCGATCTCGGCCGAGAGCCGTTGACCTTGTTTCGCTTCGACGCGGAACAGATCTACGTCGGTCGGGTCGATCATTCGCCCGAGCACCGTGTTGTTGAGCGGTACGGCTTGAGCCGTTTCTCGTTTGTCGTTCCGGTTGTCTCGCGGCGAGCGTTCGTCTTCCTCGATTGTCGCGAATGGCCCGACGTTGAAGCGTTGATACTCACTGATCCCCGCCGCCGTCCGCAGCCGCAGGCCATGGACTCCGAGCGGGCAGTCGTCTGCGACCTTGAGTTTCACGCGAACGCCCGACCCGGATTCGACTCGGCCTCGATAGCCGCGAAACTCGACGTTTCCTTCGATTGCCTCAATCGACTCGACCGTGATACCTGGCTCATAGACCAAGACTTCTTCCGGCTTTTCGAGATACCGGCCCTGAAGCATCACCTCGACCGTCGCACCTCGCTGCCCACCGGGCGGGACGACCCGAGCCAGACGAGGCGTACCGGCCTCGGCGATGAATGCTGAAACCAGCACAAGCAAGCCAGCCAGAAACGAAGCTCTTCGCATGGCGATGTCCTTGAATCGAAGCCAAATGTCGCAAGTAAAAAACGTCTGACGCAAAGCCGTGGAGTCGCAAGACTCGCAAAGGATGTTTGTCCTTTCCGTTTCTTGGCGTCTCCGCGACTTTGCGTCAGAAACGGGATCCGAGATTAGCTGACCAATTCCTTAATGACTTCGCCGCCGTCGATGATTTCGATTGGACGAGCGCCGGGGGCCATTAGTTCTTTGTCGGCGTTGATGCCGATTTGTTGGTAGACCGTCGTGAGCACGTCTTCGATGCGGACGGGATTCTCTTCCGGTTCGCTGGCCGTGCTGTTCGACGAGCCGTACACGAGTCCGCGTTGCAGGCTGCCACCAGCCATTGCGACGGAGTAGACTCGCGGGAAGTGATCGCGGCCGGCGGTCGCGTTGATCTTCGGCGTACGGCCGAATTCACTGGTGACGAGCACCAGCGTGCTGTCGAGCATTCCGCGTTCGTCGAGGTCGCTGATCAACCCGGCCAACGCCTGGTCGAGCGTCGGAGCTTGGCGGCGCATCGCGTTCTCAATGCTGGCGTGATGATCCCAACCGCCGAAACTGACAGTCGTGAATCGGACACCCGCTTCGATCAATCGGCGAGCCAGCAGGAATCGCATTCCCGCTTCGTTGTTGCCGTACTTATTCTTCGTCGCGTCGGATTCTTTGCTGATGTCGAACGCTTCGCGAGCGGCGGGTGACGAGATCATCGCGTAGGCTCGTTCGTAGAACTTGTCCATCGCGCCGAGTGCTTCGGCCTTGCTGGCGATCTTGCGGAAGTGTTCGTCGACTGTCTCGCGAATGCGCTGACGCTTGTAGAAGCGGTAGTCATCGACGCCGGCTGGCAGCATTAGGTCTTTGACTTGATAGCCGGATCGGCCCGGATCGCTGCCGATGCCGAACGGACCAAATTGCGAGCCAAGGTAGCCAGTTCCGGCATACTCGGTGGCGTTCGGGACGGCGACGTACGGCGGCAGGTTCTGCTTCGAGCCGAGTTCGTGCGAGACGACCGCGCCGATCGCGGGATGCTCGATGGCCGGGCTCTTGCGGTAGCCGGTGAACATGGCGTAGCTAGCTCGGCCGTGATCCGCCTCTTTGCCGGCGATCGAGCGGATGATGGTCATCTTGTCCGCGATCTTGGCGCAGTTCGCGAAATTCTCATTCAGCACGACGCCGCGTACGTTTGTCTTTGCGACACCGAAGGGACCGCGGTATTCCAGCGGGGCTTCCGGTTTTGGATCCCACGATTCCTGGTGCGCCATTCCTCCGGGCAAAACGATCTGAATAACGCCCTTCGCTTTGCCTTCTTTGCTCTCGTAGAACTTCTGCTCGGCCTGCGCTTCCAGTCGGAAGAAGTCACCCAGCGTCAGCCCCAACGCACCGAGCACGCCGACTCGCAGAAAGTCGCGGCGGCCGGGCTTGGCAAAGTGAGCGGGGTCTTCGTTCCAGGTGACGATGTCTTTGGTCGCGGTCATGCGGCGTCCTTTGCGGTATGAGGAGAGCGTGCGGAAGCAATTCATTCGTCAGCCCAAACAGAGCAACAAGCCAGGGGCTGGGGAAACTTAAGCAAGGAATCAGGAAGGCATTCAGGCAGGCAAAACTGAGTCAAAGCGTAACGAGGCTTCCCTCACATCGGCAAGAATCTATTGGAAAAAGCAGTCGGTTCAGGAAGGGGCGGGAGGCGGGTTTTGAAGCGGCCGAAGACGACGATCCGCGGGGCATGATTATTCTCCGCCCGTGAAGATTCCGAGGCCCGGCTTTGGGGAATTGCCGTCGGAATGAAGCTCAACGGCCGAGTCGCCGGTACATTCGCTCGAATAACCCTGACCGATCCGGTCTTCACGTCTCGGAAATGGAGTGCCTGCCATGTTGCGTCGCGCGTTCCTGTGCGTGTTTGGTTGGTTGCTGGACGATTTTCTCGGCGTCGTTTGCAGAGGATGCCTTCTTCCGAGTGCAGCTAAGCGAGATCAAGTTCACCGACGGTGAGCTGCCCGATTATTCGGCCGTGAATCAGGACTGGCGGGTCAGGCAGCGAATACTCAAGACGATGCCGGAAGTGCAACTCGACGAAGAGGGAGAGGCATATCTCCAACGGGGTAATCTCTGGAGCAACATTTTTGATCGCACGGGGGCGGAGATTTCGACTCCGGTTCATTTGGCGATTCGAGTCCCCACCAAGCGTGATATCACCGGACGGCTGACTGTCGCGAAGCCGGATGGGAGCGGTTTGATCGCGTTGAAGTTTCGTTTGCCGGCGGACTCGGCAAATCCCAAGGCCGCACGCGATTTTCAATTCGCGAAGATCGAGCACTATGAACGACGATTACAAATCAGTTCCGTCGGAGCGGCGTGGTATCGGAATCAAGTCGGCATTGCGATGAAAGCACTGGGAACTTTGTCCAAGGAGGAAGGGACGCGCATCGGGCAGGTCTCTCGGCAATGGAATGGGAACCGGAATCTCAACCAAACGGATCGGACCTATGAATTGTTCTCCGGCGGTCGAGCTATCAGCGAGAATCTGCAGCTTGATCGCGAGATGCTGTTCCCGCGCGGAAACGCTGAGTTGGCGAAACCCGTGTTGGTGGACTCGATCACTGGGATCACGGTCAAGGAGATCAACTGGCAGCCGCTGCTCAAGGAGGAAAAACCGAAGCTCGATGCGTTGGCGAGTGCGATCCCGGCGGATCAGCACGTTGTCTTCTTCCCGACGTTCGTGGCGGCATTGAAGGTTGCGGATGAAGCGAAGCTGCAAGGGACGACGATCCTGCGGCACACCGAGTTTTCGGCTCAGGACATGCACCTCGTCGAACGCTACGAGCAGCAGCTCGGACTGTCGCTGAGCACGTTGGGGCGGATGCTCGGCCCGCAACTGGTCACGAGCGTGGCGATCACCGGCGGCGATCCGTACTTCGCGACCGGCACCGATGTCGCCGTGCTGTTCGAGGCCAAACAGCCGAGCGTTCTGGCCGCGCTGTTGCTGGCAAAAGTTCGGCTCGATGCGGCAAAGATCCCGGACGCGAAGCCGGTTGAAGGGACGATCGACGGCATCAAGTACGTCGGCCAGCGATCCCCGGATCGCCGAGTTTGCAGCTTCATCGCCGAGATGGATCGCACGGTCGTTGTGACCAATTCGCTCGCGCAGTTGCAGCGGTTCGGGGCGGTGCGAGCCGGTAAGGCCGAGACGCTGGCATCGCTGCCGGAGTACCACTTCTTTCGGCAGCGATACCAACTCGGCGATGCGTCCGAGTCCGCGCTGCTGTTCATCAGCGACGCGACGATCCGCCGCTGGTGCGGGCCGCGCTGGCGGATCGCGTCGTCACGGCGAACTCGCGACGCGGCCGTGCTGACGCAGGTGCAGGCAGCGAGTTTGGATTTCCTCGTCACCGGAAGAGGCTTGATGCTCGGATCGATCACGTCGGACCTGCCGACCTCACAGCAGGCTGACTTGCAGTTGACGTCTGAGGGAGTGCTGTCGCCGTCGATCGGCCGATCGGACTTCCTGACTCCGATTTCCGAGCTGACGTTTGATTCCGTCACGATTGCCGAGCGAGACGCTTATCAACGCTGGCGCGACGGCTACCAAAGCAACTGGAGCGTCGCGTTCGATCCGATCGCACTGCGAGTCGGGACGGAAGAGAAGCGACTCTCGGCCGATTTGTCGATCATGCCGCTGATCGCGCGCACCGAATATCGCGAGATGCTGCAAGTCGCCAGCGGAGTGAAACTGACCGCCGAGTCTGGCGATCCGCACGACACCGTCGCTCACTTCGTGCTGGCGCTCAATCGCGAGTCCGAGCCGATTCAACAATTGAATCGGCTGCTCGCCGGTATCATGGCCGGACAGCAAGTCGCTGGATTGGGTGGAGACAAGCCACTCGATCCACTCGGCTGGCTCGGCCAGTCGATCGCCATCTACGCCGATCGCGATCCGTACTGGGACGAACTGCAGAAGCTCAAGCCAGAGGAGCGGAGCCGCAAGCTCCAGTAGGACGGGTTTCGAGTTCCTGTCGGAGTTCGCATCGAAGTTCGTCAGCCGCTCAAGCTCGCGTTGTTTCTGACGGCACTTCGTTCGTTCATTCAGCAATCGGCACCGGGGCTGACGAAGTGGGACGCGGTGATTCATCGCGACCACCCGTACGTCAAGATTTACGCCGCGCGACGCGGAGCCGCTGGTGTTCAGGAGTTCGACAACGCCGCGCTGTATTACTCGACGATCGGCGACGGCCTGCTGTTCTCGTCCAATGAAGGGGTCATCCAGCGAGCCATCGACCGGCAGTTGGCTCGCGACGCGCATGCCGCCGACGCCAAACCCGCCGACGCGACAGCGGCCGCGAAACCAGCCGACAAACCGCCGGCCGCTGATCCGAAATCAGGTTGGCTCGGCGAGAGCGTCGCGGTGAGATTCGACCACGTCTTGCCGACGATTGTCCTGTGGTTCGCGGAAGTCGCGGACCCTCGACAAGCCGCTCAAACCAACTCATGGAGCAACCTGCCGATCCTCAACGAATGGAAGCGCCGCTATGCGATCGCGATCCGGTTGAAGTACACGCTCGCTTCTGGAACACCGAGCCTGTCTGCCCCGGCGGAGGCAAGTACGTCTGGAACGAGCAATGGCGCACGATGGAATCGACCGTCTTCGGCCACCCCGGCGAACCGAAGCTACCGGAGAAGTTCGAGGCCGCGCTGTTCCCGTTTGCGAAGGCCAATTTCGGCCTGACGTTTGAACTCGACGGCCTGCGCTCGCGGCTGGAGTTGCTGCGCGAAGCGCAGTGATGTCTCGGCGAGCCGGAGGGCGTCAGCCCCCGGATCGGACTGGCGACGATGTCCGGGTGCTGACGCCCTCCGGCTCACCAATTCACAACATCGCCAATGCTCGATGTCATTCCTGGCAGAAGGCGCACGTCGTACCTACGATCCCCGTCCTTCTCGCCCAGCGTTGTGAGCGGTGGCGAAATACGGAGCACACTCAATCGAAAGGTCTCTCTCGTGGCCAGTTCTGGAACCAATCGCCGAGCAGAAGTTGACGCAGCACTCAAAGACGTCGATCACTCGAAAAACACCTACCAAGTCGAGTTCGAGACGACGATGGGGAAAATTCTGCTCGATGTGTATCCCGACGTCGCACCGGGCCACGCCAACAACCTGATCGGCCTGACGAAGATTGGCTACTACAACGGCATCATCTTTCACCGAGTCATCTCCGGCTTCGTGATCCAAGTCGGCTGCCCACTGGGGACTGGCACTGGCGGCCCCGGCTACACGATCAAGCAAGAGTTCAACGCCAAGCTCCACGAGGCGGGCGTGCTCTCGATGGCTCGCACGAACGATCCGAATTCGGCCGGTTCACAGTTCTTCGTCTGCCTCGGCCGAGTCCCGCATCTCGACCGCCAATACACCGTCTTCGGCAAGACCGCCGATCAGCCGAGCCTCGACGTGGTGCTCAAGATCGGCAGCGTACCGACCGGCTCCGGCGACCGCCCGAAGCAAGACGTGAAGATCACCTCCAGCCGAGTGATCGTCACGCCGAAGTGAGGCCTGGGGGCGGGGTCCAAAGCGGTGTCCTTCGTTCGAGTTGGGGAAGGAGAGGTTCGATGATGCCGCGGATTCTTCATCAAACTCCGGTTGATCGCCGCGCGTTCTTGGTTGCAGGTGGTGCGGGTTTTTGTGGAGTCAATCTGGCTCGCGAGGCGAATGCGGCGACGCGCGGCAAGCAGCCCGCGAAGTCCTGCATCATGATCTGGCTCAGCGGAGGTGTTTCGCATATCGACACCACGGACATGAAGCCCGATGCGCCCTTGTAGTATCGCGGTGAGTTCAATCCCGTTGCGACGAGCGCTTCGGGCCTGGAACTGTGCGAGCACCTGCCGTTCACGGCAAAGCAAGCGCATCACATCGCCGTCGTGCGATCGCTGGGAGACTTCGGTCGAGGGACCGGCGACCATCATCACGGCTACTACTACAACCTGACCGGCCACGCGGGAGATCCGTCGTTCCGGCAATTGCTGAATGCTCGCACGCCGTACCCGACCGATTGGCCGTCGATGGCTTCGACCGTTGCGTACAAACGGCCGCCGCATCCGTTCCTCCCTTCGGTGATCTCGCTGCCGCAGAAGGAAGGGGCTCCCGAATACACGCGGCCGGGACAGTTTGGTGCGCGGCTCGGCTTGGAGTTCGATCCGGTCTTCGTGGATGGCTCGCGTGAGAAGCCGATGACGTTCACGGCTCCGGCGTTGCAGCTTCACGGTGACATCGGGCTTGGCCGTTTGCAGTTGCGACGAGAATTGCTGTCGTCGCTCGATGGGACAACCCGATTGGTTGAGCATTCTCTCTCCGCCGGTAGTTACTCGAAGCAGCAAGAGAAAGCCTTCTCCTTGCTGACCGCACCGCAGACGAAGGCCGCGTTCGATCTCTCGGCTGAGCCGGAGTCGATTCGCAATCAGTACGGCAACACAATCACCGCGACCAGCCTCTTGATGGCTCGGCGATTGGTCGAAGCGGGCGTGCCGTTCGTCACCGTCTTCTGGAAAGGGAGCGATCTCCTGAGCAAGCTCTGCAAGAGCGGCGGCGGCTGGGACACTCACGGCAACAATTTTGGCTGCCTGCGCGATCACCTGCTGCCGGAGTTCGACCGCCCCTTCGCCGCGCTGCTGGCTGACCTGCACGATCGCGGTTTGCTCGACACGACGCTGGTCCTCGTCAGCAGCGAGATGGGTCGCAAACCAAAGATCGGCGACCCACGTTCCGGCGGCGTCAGCGGAGCCGGTCGCGATCACTGGACCGCGTGCCAATCAGTGCTGCTCGCTGGCGGAGGCATCCAAGGGGGCCAAGCCTACGGCACCACGGACAAGGTTGCCGAATATCCTGCCGACAATCCCGTCGGAGCCGAAGACATCGCCCACACCGTCTACCGAGCCATGGGCATCGACGACCTGAACGCCATCGACGCCGAAGGCCGCCCCTTCCGATTGATGGAAGAAGGCCAGCCGATTGCCGCGCTGTTTTGATTGGTGGCACACACGGCAATGTGGTTTCGGGATCGTCGATTGGTTGGATTGATTGCACCAGACTTCGGCTGACTCGGCGAGGTTGCCAAGGATGACATCGGCATTCCCCGGCGTCGAGATTGACCGCTGGTCAGCGACTGCGAGCGGCCTGTCTTGAGCGTGTCGCATCTATTGCGAAGCGGCCTTTGCCGTCGTTTCGCGACACAGGTTGTGGTTTTGGTGGATCTGAGGCACGGCCGCCGATTGACTTTGTTGGAGGCGGCGGTTGGTCTCGTTCAATTGGCGAGTGAGGTTGGTGATGTGAATTTCGGATCGGAGACGAACCTGCAATTCATCGCGATGGCTCTCCGCCATTCGTGTTGAAGACGAATGGCGGAGAGCCATCACGATGAAACGGCTACGCGAGAAACTCATCAGCTTTCTGGCGGAAGAGTATTCGCCATGTCGCGTCCTGGACGCAGTGGCGGAAGCTGCAAGAGTTCGGCGAGTGAGCGAACCTGAAGTCTCTTCATCAAACGGGCGCGACGGTCTTCGATCGCTCGCAGGCTGAGGTGCAATTCGGTGGCGATCTGCTTGTTGCTCTTGCCCGCGCGAACCAGTTCCAGAACCTCGTGTTCCTTGGGCGTGAGTTGTGCCCACAGTGCTTCGACCTGATCGAGTTGAGCTTGTGAAGCACGGTTCTCGGCATCCCGTTTGACCGCGCTGCGAATGTGCGCGAGCAAATCGTCCAATTGAAAGGGTTTTTCCAACAGCGTGATCGCGCCGCGCGACATTGCTTCCACGGCGATCCGCACGTCGGCGTGACCGCTGATCATGATGACCGGCAAACGAATGCCCTCATCAATCAATCGTTTTTGCAACTCCAGGCCGCTCATGCCCGGCATCTTGATGTCCAGAATCAAACAGCCGGGCTGCGAGCGGTCATAACATCGCAAGAACTGCTCGGCCGAGGAAAACGACAACACCGGCAAGTTGAGCAACTGGCCGGCACTGGCCAAGGCGCGGCAGATGGCCGGATCGTCGTCCACTAAAAAGACAGTCGGTTGAGGCGTCATAGTGGACTGCTCCTAAAAACTGGCAAGGTCAACGTGAATGTGGCACCGCGATCAGGATTGGCCGCTCCCCACAATCGCCCGCCGTGAGCTTCCACGATCGAGCGGCAGATCGCCAAACCCATTCCCATGCCTTGAGGCTTCGTGCTGTGAAATCGCTCGAACACGCGTTCGACCTCGTCGGGAGCAAACCCCACGCCGGTGTCCGTGACGCTGACGGTGATCTGTTGCGCGTCCTCGCAGCGTGACTCCACCTGTACGAGCTGCGGCCCCGCCTCCGCGTTCGTCATGGCTTCGATGGCGTTCTGCAGCAAGTTGAGCAGCACCTGCTCGAGCTGAATGCTGTCTCCCAGGATCGGCGGCAACGCTTCGGACAACTTCGAGCGGATCGTGACGCCGGCTCGTTCGGCCTGCGGTTCGATCAGCCGCACAGCGTCACGCACGACTTCATTCACGGACACGGTCGATCGCAGCGGCTCCGGCTTTCGCACTTGCTCGCGCAGACTGCGCACGATGGCTCCCGCACGCTGTGACTGCTCGGTGATCTCCCGCAGGGCAGACAGCAGTTCGTCGCGTGGCGCTGCACCGTCCTGGTTGACGAGTTGTGTGGCAATCTCGGACTGCAACGAGACTGCCGCCAGAGGCTGATTCAGTTCGTGAGCCAAGCTGGTGGCCAATTGTCCGACCGTCTTGAGCCGTCCCAGGTGAGCCAAATCGGAAAGATGTAAACGCATCTGAGCTTCCGCCTGCTGACGTTGATCGTCTGCCCGGCGGCGTTGCACTCCCAACATCGCGGCCATTCCAACCGCGAAGACCGCTAAGCAACGATTGGTAATGACTTTCCAAAGCTCAGTCGTTCCTCGTTCGGGAAACAGCCCCATCTTCGCGAACGTCAACACACAGCAGACAACGGCAATCCACACACCAAACCGCCGTGACCGAGCCTTCAGCGCCAGCAGCACCGCAAAGGTGTAGGGCACCGCGCTGGCGACTCCGAGCGGCAGAATGGCATCCACGACGAAGACCAAACTGACCAGCAAGACCGAGAACGCGACAGCATGTCCGAGAACAAACTGAGGCAACGAACGCTGGCCGTTCACGCGTGCTTCCTGAGTGCCGCGTCATTGAGCAAAACGCGACGAGGAGTGATGAATTATGCAGCCGGAGTTTACGGACGACACGATTTCCAACAAGTGGCTGATGTGGCGCGGCCTTAGGGACGTGGTCAACCACGCCTCCCTTGGAGTGCGGTGTGACCCGGAAGCTGGGTGCCGTAATACCGTTCTCCATTCAGTTGGAAGAACGGCTTCCAAAGTCCAGTAATCGCCGCCACGAAAGTTGCCGGAACAAGCATCATTCTTCTGGCTATCGTCGCGGTCATTCCAAATGAATGGAGTGCTGCGTCAAGCCGCAGCACTCCAAGGGACCTTTGCCGCGCGGTTCAGCAGTCCATGCTTTGTCGCATCAAGAGGTCTGGCACAGCAACCTGTGGTCTGCCCGGTGTTTTGTGGATCGCGTGTTACGCTGAGGCGTGACTTCCCACGCAAACGAATGGCACGTTGGCTCTCGGCGAACCCCAGGTACACCGCTTGCGATGCTGTCCTTTAGGCAGCAAGTCCGAAATAGACGACCCGCCACTTGGGCTTGTCCCAGTGGTTCCCGCGCGTCTGCACTAGGTCGTGCAACAGTGCGGGAACCACCCCGACAAGCGGAGTGGCGGTATGTTATTTCCAACTGACTGCCTGATCGAAAGAATTTCATCATGGTTGCCACCCATTGCGAGTCTGTGACGCTGCCCGCGTCGTTCGAGTTTCGTCTGCGATTCGCCCATCGGATCGTGGAGGAGATGCGGCGTACTCACCAGGAGCGATGGACTCGTGACGATCTCGGCACCTTGTTGCTGGAGACTCTCGAAGACGAGTTCGCGTTCGACTGGTCGCAGCCCGATGCCGTGAAATCGTTCAAAGAATACCTCGTTCAGGCTTACGTCGTGGCCGGTCAGGTGTTGTCAGTGTCACAACGTGCCTTCTGATGTCGCCAGTCCATCTTCCTCAAAGAGTTTCAATTCATGTCCAAGTTGCGCCGTGAGATTCCGGTCTCGTCATCACCAACAAATCCGCCTGCGGGCGAGCTTGTTCCTCCGACGCGTGTGAGCGGTGCTCAGGGAGTTGTGGCATCGCTCACACGTCGTCGGTTTCTCGGTACGGCGGCTGGCTTGGGCGCGGCTCTGGTTGCCGCAGGCTGTGGGGCGGAAAAGGTATCGGAGGGAGTCGCCGCCACGGATGGCAAGCCGGCTTCGCCAGCTCCCGCGTCGGGACCGTTTCCCTCGGATGCGCCGGAGGTGAGCGATTTGAAGTTCGGCATCATCGCACTGACCGATTGCTCGCCGATCGTGATTGCTCACGAGAAAGGTCTCTTCAAGAAGTACGGCATCAACTCGACTGTCTCGAAGGGAGCCAGTTGGGCCGCGATTCGCGATTCGCTTTCCAATGGCGATCTGCACGCGACGCACATGCTCCTGGGGATGCCGATCGCCTCGACGATGGGGCTGCTCGGTTCCCCCAAGAAGCCGATGGTCGTCCCCTGGCTGCTCAATCGAAACGGACAAGCCATCACGCTCAAGGCCAGTTTCAAAGGGAAAGTCTCTAACGATCCGAAAGCTCTTAAACCGTTCGTCGACGAGGCCAAGGCGAAAGGGACACCGCTGACCTTCGCGATGACGTTTCCGCCCGGCACGCATGCGATGTGGATGAGGTACTACCTCGCAGCCGGCGGCATCAATCCAGACACGGACGTCTCACTCATTACGGTGCCGCCGCCGCAGATGGTCGCC
>SXGS01015191.1_pt1 | contig 70767 bp, 67 predicted proteins | sample 3174681 | NCBI WGS metagenome assembly SXGS01 (sample SAMN11356861, study PRJNA531348) | freshwater metagenome | isolation source: freshwater sample F1-80 | place: China: Fuxian Lake, Yuxi | collected 2017-12-25
CGATGATTTGTTCAACTGCAAAATCAAAGTCGGCGACGGCAATTGAAGCGTCGATATCCTTGATTGTTCCGGGACGACGTAAAAGTTCGATGATGTTGACAACTAGTGGCGTAGCCATAGGAATCTATCTTCTTGCTTAAGAACGATCTTGATCAAAAAAACCAGAGGTGCCCGAGTCCTCGGCACTTGGAGCAGGTTCTGATTGCTCAGGGACAACATTGATCCCAATCGACAATCGTTGGCGACCGTTGGCAACAGTCTTGGTTAGGCGGTCCAGCAAAATTTCAAAACTTCCCAAACGTTGATCAAGGAAATCCTCTGTTTCGTTGCGCTGACGTCGTGATTCTGCGTCTGCTGCGTCAATTACTTGTTGCGCCCGAGCCTCTGCGGCACGCACAACTTCCGTCCTCTGCACCAATCGTTCTGCTTGTTGACGAGCAGCACCTAGTAATTCATCCGCCTCACGCTTGGTTTTTTCGAGAAACTCTTGTCGTTCTTTTAGCATCCAGCGAGCCTGACGGATTTCTTCTGGCAAACGACTGAGGGCCTCTTCAAGTAATTCAATCAGCTCATCCCGATCTAGTCGTGGGGTGCTTGAAAGAGGCATGCTCGGAGCAGTGACAATGGTATCTATCGTGCGTCGCAACAGTATCTCGCTGTCGCCAAGACGCGCCTGAGCCTGAACAGGTTGCGGGAAGGTCGCGTCAATAGAGTCTTCGTAATCGTCATCACTCATTTTTTGCTCCGAGGTGGATATGTCTTGTTTAAGACATTACCCACTGCGCTTGGCACCATTGCTGATGTGTCGCCACCAAAGTGGGCAATTTCACGAATGAAACGACTGCTAATGAATCCGAGCGCAGGTGCACACGGAACGTAAACCGTTCGAACTCCAGAAATTAAGAAGTTTGTTTGTGCCATTTGTTGTTCAAGTTCAAAATCTGACATGGTGCGCAGACCTTTTAAAATGCACAGCGCCCGACAGGACTTGGCCGCATCAACTGCTAGTCCAGCAAATGCTTGCACGCTGATTGATGGCAGATGTTTGACCGATTCTTCAATCATGGCGATTCGCTGATCGACACTGAAAGTGGCAGAAGATTTTTCGGGATTATGCATAACCCCGATTATGACTTCACCAAAAAGCACGGCTGCCTGATTGACGACATCAAGATGTCCCAAGTGGAATGGATCAAAACTTCCGGGATATAAAACAACGCTCATACTGTATTTACGGTACCTGTTGTGGCAGGCGTACGACACAAAAATGTCACGACAGTGCGCCCGTATCGGCGTTCCCGAGTGACTTCCCAGCCGTTTGGGGCAACAATGGCGCGACTTGACTCCGCCACCACTAGTGGCGCACAGACCCCAGACAGCAAGAGATCCCACTGCCCGAAGTCATATGGTGGGTCGGCGATGACGATGTCAGCCTCAAGTCCGTGTGCCCCTTGGGTGCTGGCATCCATCTCCAGCACCGTGCATAAGTTCGCTGCCCCCATCGCCTCGATGTTGCGCCGAAGCACTCCCAGTGCGGCCCGATCATTTTCAATGAATGTGCAGTGCGTTGCTCCTCGCGACAGCGCCTCAATTCCCATTGCTCCCGTACCGGCAAAAAGATCCAGAACTTTTGCGCCCTGCACCACCCCGTTGCTGTTGAGGGCGTTGAAGATTGCTTGACGCACCTTGTCCGTGGTGGGTCGCGTTGTTTGGGATTCAGGAGATTGGATTCTTCGTCCTCGCCAGTCACCAGCAACCACTCTCATACAAAGCAGACTAGGTCAGTGATTAGTCCCCAAGGGTCCATTATCTGCGTTGACTGTGGCGGGCCTTGTTATTTGCTTACTCACCCACCAGAAGATGGAGTCTGGAATGTTGATGATGTGGTTTCTTATCGCTGCCGCGACTGCCGCGATGTCTGGTATCTGCCCCTGACCGAAGAAGACACTGGTGCTGACGATGAAAAAAGCGGAGACATGCCGATCCTCTAGATTTTATTCGCAAGATCTAGCTTTTGAACAAGAACTCAACTTCTTCTTCAGTTAAAAGTAATTCCAATTCGTCCCGCAAGGTGGCGTGTGTTGTGAGTAATGGATCAGCATCAACAATTTCAAAGGCAGCACTGCGTGCTAATTCGATTAAATCACGGTCACGACGCAAGGAGGCCAAATTAAGATCACTTCGACCCTTTTGCCGTGTGTCCTTGATGGCCCCCTCCCCACGCAGGTCAAGATCAATTTCAGCTAGTTCAAATCCATCTGTTGTTGCCACGAGTGCCTCTACGCGTGGACTCGGCTCTTGGGCGGATGTGACCAAATAGCAATCAGAAGAGATGGCTCCACGGCCGACTCGCCCACGCAATTGGTGCAACTGCGCAATTCCAAAACGATCGGCATCAAGAATAATCATCGCAGTTGCGTTTGGAACATCAACACCTACTTCAATCACGGTCGTTGCAACCAAAACATCTAGTTCACGAGCCCGAAAGGCGTTCATCGTCGACTCTTTTTCAAGCGATGCCATGCGTCCATGCAATAGACCAACTCTCAGCGACTTAAGTTCACCTCTTTGGAGTTCTTCAAATGTTCTTTCGGCTGATGCGACCTCTAATTTTTCGCTCTCATCAATTAATGGGCACACAACATATGCTTGTTGACCATCAGCAAGACGCAGGCGAACATCATTCCACATCCCTTTTTCTGCGAGACCTCCATTGACCCACCGTGTTGCAATCGGTGTGCGACCTGGCGGGAGTTCATCAAGCACGCTGACATCTAGATCGCCATAGACCGTCAGCGCCGCTGTGCGGGGAATTGGTGTCGCTGTCATGGTTAATACATCAGGCATTGAACCATTGGGATTGTTGACGGCTTTGTCTCGCAATGCGGCACGTTGTTCCACGCCAAACCGATGTTGTTCGTCAATCACGATCACCCCGAGACTGGAAAATTTTACTGATTCCTGAATAAGGGCATGAGTACCAATCAAAATGTCAACGGTGCCATCGGCCACGCCGGCAAGTATTTTTCTTCTCGCTTCGCCGGTCACTCGACTTGTGAGCAGTTCAACGCTTAGCGGACGGTCGCCAAGCAAGTTTGTATCGTCTGGTATTTGCAGCCCATTGAGCAATTGGTGAATACTGCTTGAATGTTGTTCGGCTAATACTTCCGTGGGGACCATGATTGCTGCTTGATGTCCTCCTTGAACAGAGCACAACATGGTGTGTACCGCAACAAGAGTTTTGCCACTTCCAACATCACCCTGCAGTAAACGATGCATCGGACGGGCCAGCGCAAGATCGTTGCTGATTTCTTGAATCACTCGCGTTTGTGCGTTAGTGAGCGCAAATGGCAGTGTGCTCGCAAAACGATCGATCAATGAACCCGAGACACGATGCGCGAACCCGCGCAGTTCGCGCTCAAGAGCACGCTTGCGAGCAACGAGAACCATCTGCAATCTAAAAACCTCGTCAAAGGCCAAGCGTCGACGAGCTGCGTCGCGGGCGGAAAACGACTCTGGCATGTGAATGTCTCGAAAAGCCGTGCTTCGCCCAACTAAGTGAAGTCGGTCAATCACGACTTGAGGAAGTGTTTCGGCAAATCCGCGGGCAGTGCACCGATTGAGCGATTCTTCGACCCAGGCTCCGATGTGCCAAGTAAAAATGCGCACCTTCTCGCTTTGCGGATAGATCGGCACAATCTTGCCGGTGCGATCACCGATCAAGTCAACAATTGGGTTTGTCATTTGCAAGTACCCATTGCGCACCTCTGGTTTTCCGAAAACCGACACATGCATCCCGGGCTCAAGTTGCTTGGCACGCCAAGCCTGATTGAAAAAAGTCAAAGATAACTTTCCTGATGCGTCTCCGGTGTTGACATTCACCATCATCTTTCTGCTTTTGGTGCGAATACTTCGCACATTGAGCACGTCAACAAGCACTAGGCAGTCAACACCCGCCACAATGTCTGAGACGCGTGCCTCGTTCGTGCGGTCAATCCAGCGACGTGGATATGTCTGAATTAGGTCTAATACCGAAATAATGCCGAGTGTTGCGAGGGCTGATTTTCGTTTGTCACCGACATCCTTGAGCACTTCGACCCCGAGCTTGTCGAGATCTCTGAGCGTTAATGGCTGTGGATTATTCAACGCCGAACAAATACGGATAGAGCGGCTGATCACCGTGATGCACTTCTACTGTGATGCCGGAGTGGTGCTGCGAGACCCACGCTTTGATGTGGTCGGTATTGACCGCGGTTGCTTCTTGACCCGTGATGATTGTCAGTAACTCACCACCGCCAGAAAAAAGTTGCTCCAGCAGGACCGTTGCAGCGCCCGTTAATGAGCCACTTACGGCGACAATGCCGTCACCCCTTACAAGACCAATCCAGTCCCCTGCAGTCACAGCCCCAACATCACTTGTTGTATCACGAACGGCTTGGGTGATTTCACCAGTTGCAACGGAGTTTGCTGCAGCAATCATATTGCGCGCATTCGTCTCGGCTGTCACCTCTGGGTCATAAGAAACCAAAGCAGCAAGTGCTTCGGGCATTGAACACGTGGGAACCACCCGAACATCCTTGGATGTCAAGGCATCAATCTGATTGGCAACAGGAATAATATTTTTATTGTTCGGCAAAATCACAACTTGTGAGGCGTTCATGTGCTCAACAGCATCTAAAAGTTCTTGGGTCGATGGATTAAGTGTCTGTCCTCCCGTGATAACTCCTTGAACCCCGAGTTGTCCAAACAATTCACCCAGCCCATCTCCGCTGGCAATGGCAACGACAGCGCAAGTAACTGGTGGTAGCGCACTTTGTGCATAATGTTTGTGCGCTACACCACCGATTTTGGCTTCGCGGGCCTCGTGTTCTTCGGCAACTTCTTCAAAAAGATCTGTCACTCGGATCTCACGCGGTCGACCACCCAAAATCAACGGAACTTCGATGGCCGCGCCGATGTCATTGGTGTGAACATGACAGTTGTAAAGACCCTCACCACCCACGACGACGATGGAATCGCCGATCTCGCCCCATGCCAGTTTAAAGTCCCGGCACTTTGCATCGTCAAGATCAAGAAAAAACATGACTTCATAGCGCAACTCACTCACGTCAACATTGTCACTTGATGATGCACGATGCGTGATGCGCTCTAATTGCTCAAGAGTCGGTCCATCAATTTCTTCGGGTTCTGGAAGAGGCTCACCATCTACAACATGGATCGCTGAATCGAGTAGGAGCAAGAATCCTGCACCACCAGCGTCAACAACTCCAGCTTCTTTAAGCACAGGCAGTTGATCTGGCGTATTGGCTAATGCGAGCCGCCCAGCAATACGAGCAGTGCGCAACATCGCCGACAATGTGGCTCCCTGAAGCGCAGCCTTTGCTGCTGCGTCTGCGGACTCGCGAACAACAGTGAGGATTGTTCCCTCAATTGGTTTAAGAACGGCTTCGTACGCCGCAAGTGATGCCTTCTTTAGAGCGTCAGCAACATTGGTCGCTGATGCACGCTGTTCTTGCGCTTCTGCCAGAGTTGACGCCAATCCACGCAGAATTTGACTCAAGATAACTCCACTATTGCCTCGTGCTCCCATGAGGGAGCCGTGACTGATGGCATGACAGGTCGGCCCCATTGCATGATCTGCCGTTTCTAGTTCAGCCACGACGGCGTCAAGAGTTCGCGCCATGTTTGTTCCAGTATCTCCATCGGGCACGGGGTACACATTGAGGCGATTAATACCTGCGGCGTGCGCTTTCATCGTGTCGCGAAAGGCGATGACGGTCTGGCGCAGGTCGTCGGCCCCCAATTGCTCTAAAACAGGCACATCCTTATCGTATCTAGTCGGAGGTTGGGGTCACTTGATGTTGGCTGATAGTTTTATAGGACGCCTGAAGAGCCAAATGGCACTTCCGACAAGTTCGTCCGTCAATTCATCAAAGTTAGGTAACGCTATGGCTGCAGTCTGTGAAATTTGTGGCAAAGGCCCTTCATGGGGAATGTCCGTGTCACACTCTCATGTGCGCACGAAGCGCCGTTGGAATCCAAATATTCAACGAGTTCGCGCCATCGTCAAGGGATCACCCAAGCGTTTATACGTGTGCACTGCATGTATAAAGTCCGGCAAAGTCGTCAAGTCAAGTCGGTAATTGCCATGCAAGGCGTGATCAAGGCTTACGATCCGGCGAGTGGAAATGGCGTTGTGATGCGAGACACAGATCTCTCGGAGTATGAACTTGCTGCGAACGCGCTCGAAGGTTCTATTTTTCGTATGTTGAGGCAGGGACAACGAGTTGTGTTTGATCTTGATTCGTCTGGTCACGCCACGACATTGCGTCTTGGATCCGAGACCGATATGGCGACGCCCGGTTCTTAAAACAAATCTCCTTTTTGACTTTATTACTTCATCCCTTTCCCCCTAGTCTTAGGTTCCCATGAGCGCAACGACAACGAATTCACGACTTCAAAAATGGGTCAATGATTGGGCGGCGATTTTGGAGCCCAACAACATCTATTGGTGCGACGGCTCCGCCCAGGAGTACGAACGCTTGTGTGGCGATCTTGTTGCTGCCGGAACTTTCACGAAGCTTGATGAAGCAAAGCGTCCCAACAGTTATTGGGCGCACAGCGATCCGGGCGATGTTGCACGCGTTGAAGACCGAACCTACATTTGCTCAGCAAAAAAAGAAGATGCTGGCCCCACCAACAACTGGCGTGAGCCGTCTGAAATGCGTGCCGAACTCACCAAGTTGTACAGCGGGGCAATGAAAGGACGGACAATGTATGTCGTTCCTTTTTCAATGGGCCCACTCGGATCTCCAATCGCTCACATCGGCGTGCAACTAACCGACTCCGCTTATGTTGCCGTCAACATGCGAATAATGACGCGCATGGGACAAGGTGCCCTTGATGTTCTTGCCAACAACGACTGGGTTCCGTGCTTGCATTCGGTTGGAAGTCCGCTTGCACCAGGACAAACCGATTCGTCGTGGCCTTGTAATCCCGACAATAAATACATCGTTCATTTTCCTGACACTCGGGAAATTTGGAGTTATGGGTCTGGATACGGGGGAAACGCATTGCTTGGCAAAAAATGTTTTGCCCTACGAATCGCCTCGGTTATGGCGCGCGACGACGGTTGGCTCGCCGAGCATATGCTCATTCTAAAACTCACAAACCCACAGGGCGAATTCAAATATATTGCTGCAGCCTTCCCATCGGCATGTGGCAAAACAAACTTGGCAATGTTGGTTCCTACAATCGCTGGCTGGAAAGCTGAGACAATCGGTGATGACATATGTTGGATGAAATTTGGCGCAGATGGCCGACTGTATGCAATCAACCCTGAGGCCGGATTTTTTGGAGTTGCTCCCGGAACCAGTCATGATACGAATTCCAATGCAATGGAAACGCTCTGGGGGAACAGCATTTACACCAACACCGCTCTGACTCCTGATGGCGATGTTTGGTGGGAAGGAATGAGTGACACCGCTCCGGCACGTGCGACTGATTGGAAGGGGAACATGTGGACTCCAGAGAACGAAACGCCCGCTGCTCATCCCAATGCTCGCTTTACCGCTCCTGCAAGTCAGTGCCCTTCGATTGCTTCGGAGTGGCAAGACCCAGCCGGTGTTCCGATCTCTGCCATTTTGTTCGGCGGTCGTCGTCGCACGACAGTTCCTCTCGTGACTCAAGCATTTGATTGGCAACACGGAGTTTTCTTGGGCTCAATTATGGCTTCAGAAACAACTGCCGCTCAAGCAGGTGCAGTTGGGAACTTGCGCTTTGACCCGATGGCGATGTTGCCTTTCTGCGGCTACAACATGGGCGATTATTTTGCTCATTGGCTCAAACTCGGAACCAAAACGACTGCAGAAAACTTGCCCCAAATATTTTTCGTTAATTGGTTCCGCCGCGATGAAGATGGTCGCTTTCTGTGGCCAGGCTTCGGTGAGAACAGTCGAGTTCTTAAATGGATTTTCGATCGTGTAACGGGTACCGCCAAAGCCACTAAGACGGCAATCGGCTATTTGCCCCTCGCCACCGACATTGATACGAGTGGTCTAGATGTCGATGCGGCAGATCTTGATGAACTCTTGTCAGTAGACATTGGTGGATGGAGAGATGCGCTCCCCCAAATTCGCGATCACTATGCAACTTTTGGTGCAACGCTTCCTGCTGAACTCAACTCCTCGCTTGAGCAACTTGAAATTTCCCTCAACGCGTAGGTGCGATCAACCTACAAGCATTGCGCGGATTGACAGACCCATCAAGAATAATCCACCAAAGCCGTATAGCAAATAAACTTTTTTCTTGAGTTGGGCGCGATAGGAATACACGATTGCAACGGTGATGATTGCAACAAAGCCATAAAACGCATGGAACTGTGGAAGCGCTAATTTGTTGCGATTTACCAATGCAACCCCCATCGCAACCTGCAAAAATATAGCCGCTTCGACCGCTCCGGTAAACCACCACAGGGCCCGACTGCGCAACGAGACAAATTTATGCGCGCTCAGTGCCCACACCCCTGCCAAAGCGTTGCCAAAAATTACGACCCAGGACCACGCATTGTGGATGTCAAGTAGCAACAAATTTAGCATCGTCTCAATCTACCGAATAAGAGTGTCTGCTTCAGCGCCAAAATCAACTAGCGACAAGCGACCATCGTCACTTCTTGCAAGTGTGGTGATTGAACAGTTGTCAAAACTACGAATCAAGACACGATCGTCTCCCAGGATCGACCCAACAACGGCATTAATGGCGATGAAGTGGCTGAATACCACTGTGTCTGTGGCGCATGTCGACAAATATGCGACCATGTCATCTCTGTAGGAGATATATCTCTGACCCAACTCGGTCCAAGTCTGGGTCATTGCGGCTCGCAACCATGTGACACGATCTTTGAGTTCAACCCCCTCTGGAGAAAGTATCTCAGCCACGTGTTGTTCGATCGTGACAGTGGTTTTCCACAATGCAGCAAGTGGCGCCGCCGTCTCTTGGCAACGTAAAAGTGGACTCGAGACGATCTGCGCAGGTGCGAATTTATTCAAAATTAAACTTGCCTGCTCGGCTTGAGTGCGTCCCAACTCATCCAGCCCAGGATTGGGATCTACATTCCAACCAGCAGCAGCGCGACCATGACGAACTAGGTACAACTTATTCATTCAAAGATCCATCCATCACGCAGCGGCTCATCGCTATTTGGGTCGATAAACCACTCGGTTCCAAAGGCCATTGCAAATTGTTCCTCGTCCATTTTCAAAAAAAATCCGGAGTCACCAAGTTGACTTGCATGGCAAGCCATTGCCGCTCTTTTCTTTGCCGCATACGCCATTACATCGACTCGCAGGTTGATCTCGTTTTCTGCGCTACCCATCGGGTTGCCATCATCTGCAGGACCATCTGGGTCGAAACCCTCATCATCGGTGCTAAAAGCACCCATCTTTCGTGCAAAGTCCATCAGCGCGCGCATGCGATCACGATTCATTGTCCCCTCCAGAACACGCACGCCCGCCACTAATTCGGCTGCGCGATGGCCGACACGATGCACTTGAATGTGATCTGGATGCCCATAGCCACCATGCCAGTCGTATGTAGTCAGAAGGTTTACATTTTCTCCACGCAATATTTCTGCAAGTTTTTTGGCGGCTTCATCAATCGGGGCGTTCATAAACGCATCAGTTCGAGAGTTCTGCTCCCACCCAGTCATTCCACTGTCGGCGTATCCGAGCCACAGAACCTTGTCAATTCCAAGAATGGCCGCAGATGCCTCGGTTTCTTTTCTTCGGCGGTCCATCAAAGTCTCACCAATTGCAAGATCAGTAGGAGTTTCTCCGTGATCGCCATTAGTTGCAACAACTAATACAACCCGATGCCCCTGTGCTGCCGCACGGGCAATAGTGCCGCCTGTACCGATGCACTCATCATCGGGGTGTGCGTGAAAACATAAAAGAGTCGACATTTTTAGGCTTGTTTTACTGCCCCAGATGCGATCAGGGCATCAACGTTGTCGATACCCCATGCTGTGAGAACTTCAGTTGTGTGTTGCCCTGGATGCGCGGGGGCTTGATCAAGGGAGGTCTTGGTGCGCGAGAACCGTGGTGCTGGCGCTGGTTGCATGACACCGTGAGCCTCAACAAATGTTTTGCGTTCTTTGTTGTGTGGATGTTCAGCGGCTTCGCTCATCGTCAAGACAGGGGCAAAGCAGACATCTGTCGCTTCCATGATGGCGCACCACTCTGCTTGAGTTTTTGTAGCAAACACTGCGCTCACTTTGGGTTTGAGCGCCGACCATTTACTGCGGTCCATATGTGAGACAAACTCAGGGTCAGCATCTAGACCGGTCAGGCGTAGAAGTTCGGCATAAAACTGCGGCTCAATTGAGCCGATGCTGATGAACTTGTCATCTTTGCATCTGTAGGCATCATAAAAATGTGCACCGGTGTCAAGCAAGTTAGTTCCGGGATTATTTTCGTCATGCATGCCGATGCTTTTGAAGGCCCAAAACATTGTCATCAGCACCGCCGCTCCGTCCACCATTGCCGTGTCAACTACCTGACCCTTTCCAGATTTTTGCGCTTCAAGCAATGCACACACGACTCCGTATGCAAGAAACATCCCTCCTCCACCAAAATCCCCCACCATGTTGAGTGGTGGCAATGGAGTTTGACCTGGTCGGGCAAAATGAGCCAACGCTCCGGCCAGCGAGATGTAGTTGATGTCGTGTCCGGCTGCTTGACCGTACATGCCTTCTTGACCCCAACCTGTCATGCGCCCAAAAACCAACTTGGGATTGCGAGCCAGGCAAACATCTGGACCGACACCAAGCCGTTCCATGACACCTGGGCGGAATCCTTCAATTACCGCATCGGCTTTTTCGAGCAGTTGCAGAAGTGTTTCTACTCCTGCAGAATTTTTTAGATCTATTGCAATATTTTTTCGACCACGTTGTAATAAATCAAAAAAAGGAGCTTCGGGAGCCGATCCGCGAACAGATTGCGCCCGATCGACACGAATTACTTCGGCACCCATGTCCGCGAGCATCATTGCCGCAAAAGGTCCAGGTCCGATGCCGGCAATCTCTACAATTCGGTAACCACTCAGTGGACCAGCCATTTATGCTCCCTTTTGAACTTCTGAATTTTAGTTCTCAAAATTAAAAATTACGCTTGATATGTGCGGTAATCGAGTCAAGCAATACCGGCCAGAGCGGCTCGGGCAGATCATGTCCCATATCAGACACCATTAATAAAAGGGCACCAGGAATAATTGCTGCGGTACGCTCTCCGCCACTAGGCGTAATCAAAGTGTCATCGCGGCCATGGATTACCAATGTTGGAACATCAAGTTGCTTTAATTTTTCAGAGCGTCTACCACTGGCATAAATTGCGGCCAACTGACGACCAGCACCCTCCGGGTAAAAACAGCGATCAAACTCCCGCGCGGCACGTGCTTTTACGACCTCTGGGTCAAAATATTTTTGTGATTGCCATGTTGTGTATTTGACGGAGCCCTCAATGTAGGCAGCGCGATCAGTTGGGGGCGGCTCAAACAAAACAGCAGACGCCTCGGGGCTTGGTTGTCCGTATTCGGGGTCGCCAGTCTGAGACATGATTGATGTGAGCGTCTGAACACGATGGGGATACTCAATGGCAATAGTTTGGGCAATCATCCCACCCATTGATGCCCCGATGATATGAGCCTTGGCAATACCTAAATCATCCAACACAGCCATCGAGTCCGCAGCCATATCTGACAACGTGTAGGGCACCTCTGGAACCGTGTCTTCAAGTAGGGCCGCCTTGATTACGGCATTGGTGTCAACTACCACGCCGTCAAATTTTGATGATAAGCCACAATCACGATTGTCAAACCGAATCACAAAGAAACCTTGGTCGACAAATAATTGCATAAATTCTTCAGACCATGCGATCAGTTGCGCGGTGAAACCCATCACCCATAACAACGGTGGATGAGTAGGATTCCCCATCACGTCGTATTCGATGAAAATTCCGTTTGGGGCTGCTGCTTTTGGCACCTCGTAAGTATCGCCCGTGCGACGCGTCCCGGTCAATCTGAACCGATGCCTTCATCCGCTACCGTGGCTCATCAATGAGCAAAGGAAACACCTCGGCCAAAGGAACGGTGTGGGCTCCTGGTCGTGTCAACCTAATTGGTGACCACACCGACTACACGGGTGGTCTTGTCTTGCCCATGGCAATCGACCTTGGCACCACAATCACGTGGCACGCCACGACTGGATCATCGCGCTTTTCCAGCGAAATAGATGATGTAGTCGTTGATTTGGATGCGACGCCAATTCCTCTTCATTGGGGAAAATACGTACATGCCGTGGCGCACTTGCTAAAAAATCAGTACATCGACCCAAAGATTTCCGCCACAATCTCTTCAACTCTGCCAATTGGCTCTGGATTATCCTCTAGCGCCTCATTGGAAGTTGCCGTTGCACTCAGCCTTGGAGCAAAGGCTGATACTCGGGAGGAGATTATCGCCTTGGCACAATTGTGCCAACGCGCCGAGCATGCAGCAACTGGAGTGCCCTGCGGAATAATGGATCAATTAATCGTGCTGGCGGGACAGTCAGAGCACGCATTGCTAATCGACTGCGCAACATTTGAAATGACACCCGTACACATTCCTTCTGATCTAAAAGTTGTTGTGCAATTCATCACTCATCGCACATTGGCAGGATCTGCATACTCCGACCGCGTTGCTCAGTGCACATCTGCTCAACAGACGATTGGCCCACTCAACAGAGCTCGTGTCGAAGATCTGGTGGCACTCGATGATCCGGTCGTCAAGAAGCGAGCATTACACGTGATAAGTGAGAACTCGAGGGTGAAAGATTTTTGCTCTGCTCTTGCCTCTCGCGACTTTAACTTGGCTGGTTCAATCATGGCTGATAGTCATTACAGCCTGCGTAACAACTTTGATGTCTCAACTCCAGAGATGGACGCTGCAGTTCTTGCAGCAAGTTCAACATCGGGCGTTTATGGAGCACGCATGACTGGCGGAGGATTCGGCGGATGCATTGTCATAATCGCCGAAAAAGACGCCCCAGTTGATGGCTGGATCGTGCAGGCTTCAGATGGCGCAGGTTTAGTCGAGTAGGCGGCTTTTTTGTTCAGCAAACTCTTCAGGGGACAAGACCCCTCGCTGTAGCAAGCCTTCAAGTTTTTCAAGTTGCAAGACTAGGTCACTTGTTCGGCTTCCTCCTTGAAATCCCGGCACGTCGACGATTCCTGGACTGCGAGACTGCAGTGCTGCATGCACAATGTTTTGTACTGCTTCGGGATCCTGAATATCGCTAAATTTTTGCTGCCCGTCACGACCTGACGACTCAATAATCAAGTCACCTGCTCCTATCAATCGCTCAAAAATTGTTTGTTTGAAATTGACATTGCTCACCCGTTCAAGTGGCATTTCGACTCCTTGACGCGCCAAGACCCCTTGTCGATAAATCACTCGGTGAGAGGTCACCACAAAATAAGTCGTGCGCCACTGCAACATTTTGACTACCAGCCACGACCCCGTCACGACAAGCGCCCCGATCATCAAGTACTTCATAAGAGTCTCTACCCAACCATCAAACTGGGCAAGCGCAGTCAACGCCAACACGGCGGAAAGACCCGTTGCCGCACCTGCTGGGGCCAAAAACCACCAATGCGGATGCAGATCAAGAGTAATGGTTTCGTAGTCATTTAAAAGCCGACGCGGGAAGGGCATAGCGAACATGGTAGCGAGCCTCTAGTTTGGCGGATGTGAATACTGATGACATTTTGCTGGGGCTTGACCCACAACAACGGCAAGCAGTTACTGCTACCTCTGGGATCGTCATCGTTCGCGCGGGCGCTGGATCAGGAAAGACGACCGTTCTTACCCGACGCGTGGCATGGCGAGCCGCGAACAGCACGGCCGACCTTGAGCATGTTTTGGCCATCACTTTTACACGCCAGGCTGCGTCAGAACTGAGCCGACGAATTCGCACACTGCGATTTATCGACGATGAAGACGCGCCGAGGCAAAATGACTTTACTGCTGGCACTTTTCATGCAATCGCCCTTCGATTACTTAAACAACGATTCGCTGATACCAATCGTGCTGCTCCACTTGTGATTACAAACAGGATGGCGCTCCTAAGCACAACTGCTGGCGCCGATAGTCGCGGAGGTGGTGCGATTGACTTAATGAACTTGATTGACTGGGCCCATGCCCGACACCTAGCACCAACCGATATCGGAAACACGATTCAAAAATTTGGACGGCAGATGCCCGTTTCAATTGATCGCTTTATTGAGATATTCACCAATTACGAGAAGGCCAAGCGTAAACGGGGCGTTGTTGACCTCAATGATCTCATCTCGCTCGTTGTGCACGAAGCCAGATACGACGCCGCTTTTGCCGCGTCAATCAGGTGGCAATACCGCCATATTCATGTTGATGAAGCCCAAGACATGAACCCCTTGCAGTATTCCTTTTTACGGGTGCTCGTCGGCGCAACGCCAGATCTGTTTATCGTGGGCGACCCCCATCAGGCCATTTATGGCTGGAATGGCGCGGACCACACATTATTCGATGAACTTCCTGACCTCTCGGAGGGCAGTCAGGTTATAGACCTGCCCTCTAACTATCGGTGCTCGCCTCAGATTGTTGCTGCCGCGGTACATATCTTGAAAAATGCAGGACATGTTGCGAACGAAAAATCTTTGCGTTTGGATGGTGCCGCAATTACCACTGTTCGTTGCGCCACAGAACAAGAGGAGCTGACATCTATTTGTCAGCAAGTGATCAGACTTCATTCAGTTGCTGGGTCTTGGAACTCGATTGCGGTGTTGGCGCGCACAAATAAATTGGCATCTGAAATCGCCTCTGCACTGCTGGACGCCCGCGTGCCTGTACAGGACACTCGACCTGGTCGTGGATATGTCGCAGCCCTCGCTGAAGCATCATCTCTGGGCAGTAGGCATGCGCTAGCCGTGTGGGCTGCTGACGTCATCGACACTCCTGACAACAACTCAAGCGACGACAGCAAAGAAATCGCCACGTTGATTCGTTCGTACCTATCAGAACATCCCTCTGGGCCTGTGGATGGTCGCTCATTTCAGTCATGGGCAACAACGACGGCACAAACATCGCCACAACAGGGTGTTGAAGTTTTGACATTTCACGCCGCCAAGGGGCGCGAGTGGAACGCCGTAATCGTTTCCGGAGCAGAAACAGGATTGCTTCCTCATTCGTCAGCAACATCACCTGAGGCACAAAAAGAAGAGGGTCGACTTGCCTATGTTGCATGTACGCGAGCGGCCCAACATCTTGTGATTACCTGGACGGACAGGCGAGGAGGAAAACGCACTGGTCCAAGTGAACTCCTGCGAAAGTTGCCATTAGGAGAAATGATTGTTTCAGCGCCTACTCCCGAGATTCAAGCACGGAGGAAAGCTGCGCCCGTAATTGACCCACTCGCTGTGGCGCTCAATCAATGGCGCCAAACGGCGGCGCGGGCATCTAATTGTGCTCCTGAGGCGGTGCTCACTGATTCAGAGATGCAACGATTGGTTCTTGCTAATCCTCAAAGTGATTCCGACATTGTTGCCGTATTGGGGCCAATCATTGGCACTCGCTACAGTGCTCGCATTTTGGCTGCTATTGCGGATCGTTGAGCGCGCCGTGTTGATGGTCACGAAATAATCTGCCCATTACCTCGGGCTTCATTGACAAAAACAAACCTGTGGACTCGGCGCAAAGAATATCCCCGTGGTGAAGGGTGCCCCGAGTAAATATTTTTCTGCCAACGATTTCGGTCACGACTCCCCGAAACACCAACTCAACAAACAACGGGGTCGGTCTTCGATATGTCACAGACAACTCTCCCGTCAATCCAGGACGACCACTCAGCGATTGAGCCATTCCGAGCACCTCATCAAAACCTGCCGCCACATAACCGCCATGCACATGCCCAGGTGGTCCCTCATACGGTTCGGTAAAAACGGCGCGACCAACGATTGATCGATTTTCTCCGGTTCCTTCAATGTTCATCACTAATGGCATTGAGAGACTGTTCATTACACCCATCAGCGGACTGCGATCAAGGAAAATCATCTGCGACTCCGCCTCACCCGGTTTTCTCTCGTTACTGCGCACTTGCTCAAGGGCCAGCGCCACGAGGTCTGTTGCTTTCTGAACAGCCTCAAGACCAGCTTTGGTAATAAAAGCATCCCTGATGAGATCTCGCATTTGATTTGTCAATTCCACTCGTGCGAGATCTAGTTGACTCATCTGTTCGGCGCGTTCATGAAAAGAAGGGAATGACAAGCCGCTGCCGGGCTCTAGATCTGACATATTTTATTTTCCCTCAAACTTAAGCAGGACGGGTGCGTGATCGCTTGGTTGTTCCGCCTTGCGAGCATTGCGATCAATAATCGTCCAAGTTGAGCGTTCTGCAACGCTCGCGCTCGCCAACACATAGTCAATTCGCATGCCGTGACCCTTGTGGAAGTCGCCACCTCGATAGTCCCACCACGAATACAACTTGTCCTCAGCATGAAAAAGTCGAAAAGTGTCCGTGAGCCCGAACTCGCACAACTTTGTCAGACTGTCTCTTTCCGCTTTGCTGACGTGAGTTGCGCCTTCAAATTTCGAAATGTCGTACACATCTCGGTCTTCTGGTGCGATATTGAAATCCCCCGTGACGATGACGTCGTCAGTTGGACTGCACGTGACATCTAGATGCTGGCGTAATCGAGCCATCCACGACAGTTTGTAGGCGTAATGATCATTGTCAAGGGCACGACCATTAGGGACGTAAACGGACGAAACTCGTACTCCCCCGCATGTCGCCGAAATGACACGGGCTTCGTGATCTTGTTCGACACTTGCATCAAAGTTGGCGACGACGTTTGACAAGCCCACTCGGGACATAATGGCGACACCATTCCAGCGACCTTGTCCAAAATGTGCACTCTCGTAACCAAGGTCGTTAATCTCAGAGGTCGGAAAAACATCTTGCGCCAATTTTGTCTCTTGCACACACAAAACATCAGGCTGTACATCGGTCATCCACTCAAGCACGCGGGGTAGGCGCGCTTTCAGCGAGTTCACATTCCAAGTTGCAATCAGCACACTTTGACGCTAGTGAAAAACAGACAGCGCCGACAAGACGGACTACTTCTTTTTTGGCTTGACCGGGGATGTCTTTTTTGCTGTTGACTTTGCGGCTGTCTTCTTTTTTGCTGTTGACTTAGCGACCATGTTGATCATGCCTAGTTCAACACTGCGGCGTCCCGCATTAAAACCTGCAACGACAACGGTAATGACTTCACCGATTTTGAAATGATCCCGCGCACTTCGTGGCGCAGGGTTGCTGATGAGTCTCAGGGGAATATATCCCAGAACTTCCCCCATTGATAAATTTGCTCCGTGGGATGTGTATGCATCAACTCTTGCTTTGATTGTTGAGCCAACCGGATATTTTTCCACGAAAGTTAAAAACGGCATCACATCATTCGTGTCTCGGACGCGTGCTCCAGGAGGAGGGGCCTTTGGCACTGGCATTGGTTTGCTGGACGCGGCACTTGACTTTTGTGGATTTTTCTCCACGATTCTCCCACCACTATTCATTGCCCGACGACTTGTTGGCCCGCGCACAGGCAACCGCTCAACGAACACCCACCCAACATTGGGGACCGGCTTACCGCCAAGTAAACGACCCTCATCAAAGAGCCACTTGTACTTGCCGTGAAACTCTTGATAACTGTCATTGGACAAAATCGTTCCATTTACTTTGTGGGCAATCGACAAAACAAATGCATCGCCACGCCCGATCGCCCCTGCTGGTGGTGCAACCAACTCATTGTTGTTAATTGCCCCGTCAAACTCTGCCTGTTCTTTCTTGTTGATTCGATGGCCAAATGTCGCGTCCACCACAACCGTGACAATCACGCTTGGAAACTCCTTCATCAGCGATGCGACAGCCTCACTGAGTTGCGCCAGACTCGGCTGAGTGCGTCCTTCAGTGGCCATGTTGGACCCATCAACAATCACATGATTTTTCATACACTGACAGTCAAGCACCCCACTAGGACTAAAACGCGGCGAGGCACCTACGATTCGTCAGATGTCGTTGACCCCCCTCCGTGCCGTTCTGTGGGACTTTGGTGGAGTTATTCTCACGAGCCCGTTTGAGGCCTTCAACGACTATGAATCAGCCGCTGGCCTGCCTCGGGATTTTATCCGCACCATCAACTCGCACAATCCCCACGCCAACGCCTGGGCATTGCTTGAACGCAGTGAAATCTCTCCCACCGAATTTGATCAACTCTTTGCCCAAGAAAGTGCCGCGCGAGGCCACCGTGTGCCGGGCGCCGATGTATTGGCGCTCTTGTCGGGAGAAATCCGACCAAATATGGTGGCTGCTCTTGACGCGGTTATTGCGGCAGGTTTCAAAACCGCTTGCCTTACCAACAACATGGTGAATACCGGGGACACAGTGAATACCGGGGACACAGTGAATACCGGCGGAGCATCAAACGAACGGTCTTTAGCCTTGAGTGAGGTGATGAATCGATTTGACGTAATCGTTGAGAGCAGCAAAGTTGGCATCCGAAAACCTGAGCCACGCTTTTATGAAATTGCCTGCGAGATGCTTAATGTTGCGCCCTCGGAATGCGTGTTCCTTGATGATCTCGGGATAAATCTAAAACCTGCAGCAGCAATGGGAATGCACACCATAAAAGTTGTCGATCCGATCGAAGCCATTTATCAACTCGGTGTTCTCACGGGACTTAATTTCTAACAGCCTGTGAATGCCTCGTCCATCAGGTCGGCAAGTTCTTGGTCATGAATAGTTTTTGAACCAGTGGCCGGACTTCCAGACTCAACTCGCGACACTTGGCTTAAGTCATAACCCTGCTCTTTGAGTCGCCAAATGCGATGCTCCACGAAATGCCACGCCCCCATGTTTTCGGGCTCCTCTTGCAACCACACCACTTCCTTGGCATTCTGATAACCCTGCAAGATTGCAACAATCTGGTCGAGAGGAAACGGATACAACTGCTCAACACGAACGATTGCAGCATGGCTTTGCCTCTTATCACGCTCAGACATCGCATCCCATGCAACTTTGCCGCTGCACAGCACGACTCTTTGCACTCGTGCTCGGTCAGCAACAAAAGGATCGTCAAGGACTTCTTCAAAAGAGCCTGTCGTGAGATCTGCGATTGGTGAACGGCTTTCTTTCATTCGCAAGGGTTGCTTTGGGGTGAAAATGATGAGCGGTCGGCGAACATCTTGAAGCATCTGTCGTCTCAATAGGTGAAAATATTGTGCCGCCGTTGTCGCATTGCAAACTTGAATATTGTCTTCCGCACATGCCTGCAAAAAGCGCTCAATCCGTGCGCTTGAGTGCTCCGGACCTTGTCCCTCAAATCCGTGTGGCAAAAGCAAAACTAATCCATTGCTTTGTTTCCATTTATCCTCCGCAGCCACAAGATATTGATCAATGACGATCTGGGCGCCGTTGATGAAGTCGCCGAATTGTGCTTCCCAGACCACCAACGAATTCTTATTAGTGTGGGCGTACCCATATTCGAAAGCGACTGCAGCGTACTCTGACAGCAAGGAGTCATACGTCCAGAAACGACCTGTGGCATTTGGCATTTCTTGCAGTGGAATCCAGTTGTCCTCATTTTCAAAATCAATCAATGCCGCGTGGCGCTGACTAAATGTGCCTCGGCGTGTGTCTTCTCCGGTGAGGCGAACATTGAAACCATCAAGCATTAAGGACCCGATTGCCATCGCTTCTCCGGTCGCCCACTCAATGGTTTCCTGCGACTCATAAATCATGCTGCGTTGTTCGAACTGCTTGAGCAATTTGGGATGTGGAGTGAAACTCTCGGGGTATGCGGTCAACTGCGCAAATATTTTGTCAAGCTGCTCTCGGGGTACGCCGGTGCTGACATGTTCCCGTACGCCAATGGGACGGGGGGGCTTGGCGACCTTCACTGTTTCTTCTGCCTCTGCACGAGTCTCGTCAAGGGCAATCTGCAACTTGTTTTGGTAGTCCATCAGCACTTGTTCGGCGACTTCGAGACTGATGTCGCCACGCTTTACCAACGTCTCTACGTACAACTTACGCACACTGCGTTGTTCTGAAATCGCCCGATACATCAGCGGTTGGGTGTAACTCGGATCGTCGCCCTCATTGTGTCCGTGACGTCGATAGCACACCATGTCAATCACAACATCCTTATGAAATCTTTGCCGATACTCAAACGCCAACTTTGCTACTCGCACGCATGCTTCGGGATCATCACCGTTCACGTGGAAAATAGGTGCCTGCACTGTTTTTGCCACATCGCTTGAGTACAGCGAAGAGCGGGCAAACTGGGGAGACGTCGTGAAGCCAATTTGATTGTTGACGATCAGATGCACCGTTCCACCGACGCGATAGCCGGAAATATCACTCATCGCCAGACACTCAGCCACTACGCCTTGACCCGCAAAAGCAGCGTCGCCATGAATCAAGATCGGCAACACACTAAAAGCATTAGGTGGTTCAATATTGTCTTGCGCCGCACGCACCATTCCGAGCACGATGCCGTCGACAGTTTCTAAATGACTTGGGTTGGCTGCCAACTCGATCGGCAACAGCGCGCCTTTTGGCGAATTGTAAGTGCCATGCGCACCCAGATGATATTTCACGTCACCACTGCCCTGAACCGATGTCGGATCCACATGTCCTTCAAATTCACGAAAGATCTGGTCGTAACTTTTGCCCATGATATTGGCCAACACATTGAGCCGTCCCCGATGCATCATTCCAAGTACTGCCCCGTCTAGTTTTTGGTCAGCTGCTTGAGACAAAACCTCGTCCAAAATGGCGATCATTGATTCAGCGCCCTCAAGTCCGAACCGCTTTGTGCCAACGTATTTCGTGGCAAGAAATTTTTCAAAAGCCTCTGCCGCATTAAGGCGTCCCAAAATGAGCAACTTCTCGTCTAGCGTCGGGGTAAAGGTGACTCCTTCTACTTTATTTTGCACCCAACGCTGCTCATCCGTGTCTTGGATGTGCATGTATTCGATGCCGATTGTGCGGCAATACGAATCACGCAGAACACCAAGCAACTCGTCAAGTTTCATTTTGGTGCTACCAGCAACACCTCCCGTCAAAAACTCTCGTTCAAGATCCCAAATCGTGAGGTCGTAAGTGGCGGGGTCTAATTCGGGTGGCAACTTGGGCTCCTTGGAATGCAGCGGATCAAGATCTGCAATCAGATGTCCTCGCACTCGATGCACGCGCACAAGTGTGCTGATCTGCATTTGTTTGTGCATCTGAGATTCTTCCCGATTCAGAGGGCTCGTATCTGGCAACCACTTCACCGCTTTGTACGGCACCTGAAGGCTGTGAAACATCTCGTCGTAAAAGCCATGGTCACCGACTAAACACTCATGAACGTGTTTCAAGAAAAGTCCGCTCTCGGCGCCTTGTATTATTCGATGGTCGTAAGTGCTCGTTACCGTAACAACTTTGGAAACACCCAAAGTATTGAGCGTGCTTTCATCGGTGCCCTGAAACTCGGCGGAATAGCCAATACTTCCGACTCCGACGATGACCCCCTGCCCCGTCATCAGACGGGGAACCGACTGTACCGTGCCAATAGTTCCTGGATTCGTGAGGCTGACGCTGGCTCCTTGATAATCGTCCACGGTTAACTTGTTGTTTTTTACTTTCCGAATTATTTCGTCGTATTGCACCAAGAAGTCAGCGAACGATAAGAGATCTGCTTGACGCAAAACTGGCACCACCAATGCTCGGGTGCCGTCGCCCTTGTCGATGTCCACAGCGAGACCAATGTTGACATGAGGGTGCCGAATGATTTGTGGCTTGCCATCAGCGTCTGCGATGAATACGTTGTTCATATTAGGAACAGCGTCAGCTATTGATCGCACGACTGCGTAAGCAATTACGTGAGTGAAGGAGATTTTGCTTAATCCGTTTCTGGAGCGGTGCTCATTCATGACCTTACGATTGACCTCTAGTAAGCGAGCAGGAACATTGCGAAAACTCGTTGCCGTTGGCACGCCAAGACTGCGCTCCATATTGGCAACGACCGCTGCACCGACCCCCCGAATCGGCTCGGGCATCGCTTCTGGACTATCGGCTAAAACTCGAGGCTTGGTCAGTCGCGCACTTGGTTCCGTGGCAGCAACTGACGACGCCACACGTCGAGAAGCCGATGTTGTGTTGCTGGTTCTTGAACCTTCCGACAAACTCCGAAAATCACTGAAGAATTCACGCCATGGTTCAGAAACTGACTGAGCATCCTCTTGAAACTGTTCAAACATCTCTTCAACCAGCCAAGAGTTTGCCCCGAACTCCTCTATTTGGTTTGTTTCTTCAGTCATGTGGGGCGCCTTTGGGATTCAACAGCCTTGGGTTTTAGAAAGGTATAACAACATCGCAATTTTTCAGTTCGTGTGACAAATCGTACTTGCCAACACCCCTCTCCCTCGTGCCAATTGCTGAGTTGGGCAGTAGATTTTGGCAATGAAGTCATTAAGGACAATTTCCGTAGTTTCAATTTCTGCAATAGCCCTAGGGTCGCTCATGGCGTCATGCGGGGGTAGCGGTTCAAGCGGTCCCCCTCCAACCTATGCGCCGGGCACCGTCATCGTGAACGCTGTCCCGAGCCTGCGTTTTGAGTCACAAAGTTATGGTCCCGTGCCAGCTGGCAAGTTATCTTTTGCCTACGTCAATATAGATTCGGTTCGGCACACACTGATTATTGCCAAGGATGGTTCCAAAGTTGCGAACTTTAGATTAGTGATTGGCAAAGAGGGCTCCTCCGACGAAGGATCGGTAGAACTTGATCCAGGCACTTACGAATTAATCTGTGATGTGCCAGGCCACGGAGAAATGAAAGCTTCTCTTACCGTCGAATAGTTTCTCTAGGAAAGAAACGCTTCCGACATCAAATAAAGGGCAAGCAGTAATACGAACCCGGTGATCATGGCGTTCTTGTGATTTTCGTAAATCCACAGTGTTTTGTTGCCAGCCTTGATTCCGCCGAGTAAGCCCAGGCAATTGACCTGAAGGATGGCGCCAATAGCAATGGCGATGAAGAAAAATGTCCAAGCGTTACTGCTAGATGCATCTACGAACGCACTGCTGTAGAAATGTGCCGGACCAACCATAAAAAATAGCATCGGAATGGAAAAGATCATGTTCTGGCGCGACGCAAGCAATGCTTTACGCCCTGCCACAGGGGCATTCGGGTCCGCTTCTTTGCCATCAAGAACATTGACAACATTGGCGAGAACTACCTTTTGATTTTTCCAAATGACCATCCAGACATTTGCACCCATTGTGATGGCAAAAATCATTCCAATACTGATTGCTACGTTGTGACCAACGCCGTTACCGTTGTCTGCAGACATAAAATCTTTGTAATAGTTCTTCACCAAACCTGTAATCAAGATTCCGGTAATCAAAGTGGCAACGGAGGCCCAGCGAAACCACCACAGCGCCCGACGGGCAATGTTGTTTATGGCGATATTACGCGCCTTGCCTTCGTCACCAAATGCCGCCAGGGCTGGCACCTGAACAAGATTGAAGTAATACAAAAGTCCGATCCAAGTGATACCAGCCAAAACATGAAGCCAACGAAAGGCAAAATTGCCGAGGTAATCGCGGGTTAGCAACTCAAGAGCAGTCATTTTATGAACCCCTTACATGGCCATCACCGTGATCGCCTGTAAAGAAAGTAGCACCGAAAGGGCGTTGGAGGGTGTAATCAGGTAGCGTTTTCCCTTTGTGGCCCACGAGTTCATTTACACCTGTTACAAATTGGGTCGCTTTTACCCCCCCGACCGCACAGTTCTTGAAGACATCTCATTGTCTTTTTATCCCGGAGCCAAAATTGGCGTTATCGGTAATAACGGAAGCGGTAAGTCGAGTCTGTTGCGCATCATGGCTGGGCTTGACGATGGATTTACCGGTGAAGCTCGTCTGACTCCTGGTTTTAGCGTCGGATTCCTTGAACAAGAACCTCATCTTGATGCATCAAAAGACGTCCTGGGCAACGTGATGGATGGCGTTGCGCCAATTCGCGACCTATTAATCCGATACGACGAAGTCATGGCTATGTGGGCCGACCCTGACGCTGACTATGACAAAGTGGGAGCGCTACAGGCGCAATTGGAAGACAAAATTGCGGCCTCCGATGCTTGGAGTCTCGATCGCAACGTTGAAATCGCCATGGATGCACTTCGGTGCCCTCCCAATGACGCCGTTGTTTCCACATTGTCTGGCGGAGAAGCGCGACGAGTCGCGTTGTGCAGGTTGCTGCTCAGTCGGCCCGACCTGTTGTTGCTTGATGAGCCCACCAACCACTTAGATGCCGAGAGCGTGGACTGGTTGGAGCGTTTTTTGCAGGAATACCCAGGCACCGTTGTGGCCATCACTCACGATCGATACTTCTTGGATAATGCCGCTAAATGGATCCTTGAACTGGATCGGGGTCGTGGCTATCCATTTGAGGGCAATTACTCAAGTTGGCTTGAACAAAAACAAGCGCGACTGCTGAGCGAAGAAAAAGCGAGTGATTCACGGACGCGCATGTTGGCCCGCGAACTTGAATGGGTTCGCATGTCAGCCAAGGCACGCCAAGCCAAAGGAAAGGCTCGTCTGGCTGCTTATGACAAGTTGCACGCCGAAGCAACCGCTGCCGAGCACGGACCCGATCGCCTTGAAATAACTATTCCAGCCGGACCACGTCTCGGAGACACCGTCATTGCAGTCGAAAACCTCACCAAAGGCTTCGGCGACCGAATGCTCATCGATGGGTTAACATTTTCATTGCCTCCCGCTGGCATTGTCGGAATCATTGGCGCTAACGGCGCTGGAAAAACAACATTATTCCGCATGTTTGCCGGACAAGTTGCCCCTGACTCAGGCACTGTGACGATTGGAGATTCGGTTGTTATGAGTTACGTCGATCAGAATCGTGACTCTCTTGATGACTCGCTGAGCGTTTATGAAGAAATCACCGGTGGGATTGAACACATGAAGATCGGCAATCGCGAGGTGCACGGTCGAGCCTATGTCGCAAGTTTCAATTTCAAGGGGAGCGATCAACAAAAACTGGTTGGTGATTTATCTGGTGGAGAACGCAACAGAGTTCACTTGGCTAAATTACTCAAGCGTGGCGGAAACCTTTTGCTCCTTGACGAACCGACCAATGACCTCGATGTTGACACTCTTCGAGCACTTGAAGATGCGCTTGAACAGTTTCCTGGATGCGCTGTCGTAATTAGTCACGATCGTTGGTTTTTGGACCGAATTGCGACTCACGTATTGGCCTTTGAGGGTGACAGCTATGTTCGTTGGTTTGAGGGAAACTTTTCTGAATACGAATCATGGCGCCGCAAAGAACTAGGAATTGCTGCCGACCAGCCTCACCGCATTAAATACAAACCTTTGGCCCGTTAAATCATGTCTTTACGTTTGATCCGTTACCTGTGCCTGTGCATTTTTCTCGCTGGGGTCCCCGCCATGATCGTTTCGTCGATTAGGGGTAACAACGCGGGATATGTCGTCACCTTTGGTCTCACTACCGCCCTTGCAGCCGTCATCTTGATCGCCGCAGCGGCAGCAACAAAAAGTCCCCGCATTGATGTATTCTCCGATGCACTCGCCGAAAAAATAGAGTCACGAGTAAACGAACTCATCACTCAAGGAGCCGATGAGGATACCGCTCGACAACTTGTTCGCCAAACCATAGACCTTGTCCGTGGCTCCCAATGAGCATGCACGCCGAGGTTGATTGGGACAATCTCAATGACGATGAACTAGCAACTGCTCTCGCAGTGCATGCTGGTCGACTGTTGGTTTCTTTGCGTGATGAATTGATAACTGAGGGAACTTCGATGTGGAATCTGCGGGATTCGGGCGATATCGGGGCACATCGCTTCTTGCTTGACATGCTGTTGCGTGTTCGCCCAGATGATGCCGTTCTCTCTGAGGAGGGTGCCGACAGCAAGCAGAGGCTCAATGCATCGCGTGTCTGGATAATTGATCCCCTTGATGGCACGACTGAATACGGCGAAAATCGCCAAGATTGGGCAGTACATATTGCGCTCTGGAGTCTGGACCATTTTGTGACGGCTGCCGTGTCGTTGCCGGCAATTGACAAGGTATTCAGCACTTCTCCTTCAGCAGTATTGCCCCAACGCATCAGCACTAAGCCCCGTCTCGTAACATCAAGGACGCGCGCACCGTATTCGGCAATCATCGTTGCCCAAGAACTTGAATGTGATGCGTTTCGCCTTGGAAGTGCTGGCGCAAAAGCAATGTCGGTTGTCATGGGAGACACGGACATATACATCCACGATGGCGGAATGCATCAATGGGACTCAGCTGCTCCTGCGGCAGTTGCAATGGCTGCGGGCCTACACGCCAGTCGCCTTGATGGTTCGCCACTCGTGTATAACAAACCCGACACTTGGCTTCCTGATTTTTTGATCTGTCGTCAGGAATTCAAAGAGCCCGTGCTTGACGCCCTGTGGGGAGACAAGTGGCGTAATCAATAGTCACCAACGCGGATCGTGTTCGCCGAGCCACGGCACCTGCCCTGGCCGAAATGTATAGCCGTCAAAATCAACAGGTGAATTCACTGCACGATATGGATCTTGGCCCTCGCGCGGATTCATCTCGATAAAAGCCCCGGCCGCAATCGCCTGCGAATCAACAACTACATCTGGAATCGAGTTGATTGGTGCCCACCAGACGTCGTGCTCGTCAAACTTTTGCGTCCAAACATCAATCGTCTCTGATGCAAAAATTTCATCAAGGGTGGCGATCAGGCTCTCGCTGTTTACTAATCGTGCACGGGCATCGACATATCTTTCGTCCTCTGCCAAATCACGCCTATTGATTGCCGCAATGAGTGCGGGCCAATGTCTATCGGCTTCGAGTCCAAGCAACCAAAAAGCCCGACCACCTGAGCAACGATATGAGTTCATCAACGGAGCCCGCAGTCTTGCTCTTGGTTTTGTACTTTCTCGTTTTCCGAAACGCAAATACACGCCGATATCCCAACCCAGCGTATAGATACCCGTTCGCAACAAACTCGTTGATACAAGTCGACCTTGTCCCGTTCGTTCCCGATCAAAAAGAGCGGCCATCACACCACTCACGAGGGTTATTCCCGTCGTGTGATCCCCTTGCCCCGAACGAATGGCCGGGGGCAGTTGATCGGGCGACACCATCGTGTGCGCCAAACCCGAGCGTGCCCAGAACGCGCCGATGTCATATCCGGGTCGATCAACATCTGGACCCTCCGATCCATATCCAGTCAACAGACCATAAATCACTCGCGGAAACTGAGAACGGATTGCATCTGGATCGAGTCCGAGACGTCGCAATGCAGGCAGACGGACATTCGTAATAAATACATCTGCGTCACCCAGCAGCGACAACATCTCGCGCTTGCCATCTTCGCTGTGCAAATCAAGAACGACCGATCGTTTTCCACGATTATCGATTTCAAATTGTGGTTCACCGATCTGAGCATCTATTCCAAGAGCCTGAAACATGTTGCGCTGTGGATCACCTTGGGCGGATTCAACTTTGATTACATCAGCACCCCAGTCAGCCATCAGCCCACCGGCTGCTGGTCCTGCCACCCACACTCCGAGTTCAACCACCTTGACACCAGCAAGAGGCGCCACTGTCTCTTGTTTCATTTCTACGACCTTACTGTTGCGCACGGCTAGCCAACTCATAAATTTACACGGCAGACTAGAGAAGTGACCCCCACATACTCGGGCGACCTGATTTGGGGCGCCTTCTCCTCAACTGCGCCATGGCAAGTGCCCGAAACAAACATTGGCTGGACCACCACCGCTGTTGCTTTGCGAAAGATGGCTCAAAGAGAAGTTCCTGAGTTGACAAAATCTCGGCGTCTCCCGCCGCTGGCGCGAATGAGCGTGGTTGTGATTATTTTTCTGATCGCGCTTGTGCCTTGGTATATAAAAAAGCGGCGTGGATTGTTTACGTCAGATGTTCAATCCCGCGCCAATGTCTCCTTGCGACTTCGCCGTGCAGTTGAAAAACTTGGCGCGACCTACATCAAATTAGGTCAAATAATCAGCAGTGGCGAGGGGCTGTTTCCGGCAGAGCTTGTGGATGAATTTAAGCGTTGTCGGGATCAGGTTCCTGCCGAGTCGTTTTCATCTGTGCGATTAACCATTGAACAAGATCTCGGAGCACGAATTGAAGATGTTTTTTCGTGGCTCGACCCCACTCCCCTTGCTGCGGCATCAATTGCCCAGGTTCATCGTGCGCGGCTTTTGTCGGGGGAGGACGTGGTTGTCAAAGTGCAACGTCCTGATGTGTCTTCAATGGTGCGCAAAGACCTGCGTGTGATGTCGTGGCTTGCCCCACTCCTGATTGGACGTATTCCCGTCGCAGCACTCGCTAATCCACCCGCACTCGTGGAGTTGTTCGCCGAAACAATTGTGGAAGAACTCGACTTTCGGATGGAAGCAGCAAACATGCTGGATCTTGCTCGCATGATGCGCGACCTTGGACAAGAGGGATACGTCATCCCCCGCCCTCACCCAACTTTGGTCACCCGCCGAGTTTTGGTGATGGAGGAACTCAGTGGTTTCAAATTTGACGATGTCGAAGCGATGCAGAACGCTGGAATTGATACCGAAAATGTGATCCGTACAGGACTAATTGCGTTCATGGAAGGTGCATTGATTCATGGTGTGTTTCATGGTGATTTGCATGGTGGAAACTTGTTTGTCATGCGTGATGGGCGAACTGCTCTCCTGGATTTTGGAATTGTTGGACGACTGAACTCGTCGAGGAGAATTGCGTTTTTACGCCTGATGCTCGGAGCATCGACAAATGATCTTCACGGACAGGTTTCAGCACTACGGGATCTAGGGGCGCTTCCACTTGACTCCGATATTGACGCTGTTATCCGTGATCTTCGACTGGACCAAACGACGATCGATCCAACCACGCTCACTGGTGAAGAGTTAGTAAAAGAAGTTCAGCGAATCGTAAAAGCACTCCTGGCATATGGAGCAAAACTTCCCAAAGAATTGATGCTGTACGTCAAAAATATGGTTTTCCTTGACGGTGCAATCGCTCGTCTTGCCCCCAACCTAGATCTACTTGCAGAAGTCGCCACAATCTCGATGCTGTTCACCCAACGGCACGGGGAGACTCTTGGCCGTGATCTCGGCATTGATCCGAGTGCCGTTGAATTCAATTTCGACAGCGTCAAGGCCAGCCTCGGAGTTGATAATTCGACGAACTCCCTGACATACCGCGAATTACAACAACGTCGTGACCTGATTCAAAAAAGAATGCGCGAACACGTCTCGAAATAGCAGTGTGCCAAAACATTGAGGGCGCTCTAGAATGGTGCGGTGAAAGTACGGACACAGTCGCATTTGAGCCACCTTGAGGCTTTAGAGGCTGAAGCAATTCATATAATTCGCGAGGCTGTTGCCGAGGCAATCAACCCAGTGATGCTCTATTCCATCGGCAAAGACAGCAGCGTCATGCTACATCTGGCGCAAAAGGCTTTCTTTCCTGCGCCTCTTCCATTTCCCTTGCTTCATGTCGACACAACATGGAAATTCGGGGAGATGATTGAGTTTCGAGCCAAGATGACCCAACTCGTCGGTGCCGATCTTTTGGTCCATCAAAATCCAGAATGCATCGAGCTCGGAATAAATCCATTTGATCACGGCTCATCAGTCCACACAGACATGTGGAAGACACAAGGGCTCAAACAGGCGCTCGATAAGTACGGTTTTGATCTCGCATTTGGCGGTGCTAGACGAGATGAAGAAAAATCCCGAGCCAAAGAGCGCGTCTTTTCGTTCCGTTCTGACAAACATGTGTGGGACCCCAAAAATCAACGACCTGAACTCTGGAATATTTACAATGCTCGTCATGGAGCGGGTGAATCAATCCGCGTATTTCCCCTTTCAAATTGGACAGAACTTGATGTCTGGCAATACATCTACTTGGAGGCGATTCCTGTTGTACCTTTGTACTTTGCCAAGGTGCGCCCTGTTGTAGAACGAGATGGAATGCTCATCATGGTTGATGACGACCGAATGAAGCTCCGCCCAGAAGAATCAATCCAACAACGAAAAGTTCGTTTCAGGACCCTTGGGTGTTATCCGCTAACCGGAGCAGTAGACAGCGATTCTGAGAACCTGGAAGGAATCTTGACAGAACTTTTCACGGCGACAACATCTGAACGTCAGGGTCGCCTCATTGATCATGATGCTGCAGGTTCGATGGAGAAGAAAAAAATTGAGGGCTATTTCTGATGAAAGTGCGCTCTTCCCAACCAACAGGACCAGTTGCAGACTTCTTGGCCGCTCAAGAGTCCAAGGGACTCTTGAGATTCATTACGTGCGGGAGCGTCGACGACGGGAAAAGCACCCTAATCGGGCGTCTGCTGTACGAGTCAAAGCAAATTTTTGATGACCAATTGGCTGCTTTGTCCCAAGATTCGGAGCGCGTCGGCACCCAGGGTGGCAACCTTGATTTTGCGCTTCTTACCGACGGTCTGCAAGCAGAACGTGAACAGGGAATCACAATTGATGTCGCGTATCGATTTTTCAGTACCGACCGCCGCACGTTTATTGTCGCGGATACTCCAGGACACGAGCAATACACCCGCAATATGGTGACCGGCGCTTCTACGGCGGACCTGGCAATTGTGCTGATTGATGCCCGAAAAGGCGTGCTTACACAAACAAGGCGACATACATTTCTCGTGCATCTGTTGGGCATCACCAACGTAATTGTCGCTATAAACAAAATTGACCTTGTGGACTATGACGCGAGTGTCTTTGAATCAATTGAAAAGGAATATCGCGAGTTTTCACGTGACTTTGGCTTCACCAATTTATCGTTCGTCCCAGTATCTGCGCTCAATGGCGACAACATCACCACGAGAAGTGTGGCGATGCCCTGGTATACGGGCGAAACACTGCTGACAATTCTTGAAGAAACAGAAGGTCACATACTGACGCATGACAAGCCGTTTCGGATGTATGTGCAATCTGTCAGTAGGCCCAATCAGGATTTTCGTGGATACTTAGGTTTTGTCGCCAGTGGGTCGCTCGCTGTTGGTGACAACATTCAAGTCCAACCAAGCGGACGAATCTCACGAGTTGCATCGTTGCCAGGTTTTGATGGTGAGCGCCAGCAAGTTGTGGCTGGGGAAAGCATTCAAATTGTTCTGACGGACGAGATTGATATCAGCCGTGGTGATTTGTTGTGCACCCCAGAATCTGCACCTGAAGTTGGCACCCAGTTTGAGGCATTCGTGGTGTGGACAGATGAGACCGAGATGATGCCACATCGCTCGTATCTACTCAAGATCGGTACCAAAACGGTCGGTGTAATGATTGATAAACCCAAGTACAAGATCAACGTCAATACTCTTGAACATCTTGCGGCTTCAACGCTTGAGCTAAATGACATCGCTGTTTGCATTCTCGCTACCGACAGACCAGTCGCCTTCGACCAGTATGTCGAAAACAGATACTCTGGCGCCTTTGTCATTATTGACCGCATGACCAGCAAAACAGTTGGAGCCGGAATGATTCGACATTCCCTGCGCCGTGACCTAAATATTTCTTGGCAGCAGACTTCGATTGAGCGCCATCATCGAGAAGAACTCAACCGACAACGGAGTGCCACCATATGGTTTACGGGTCTGTCGGGTAGTGGCAAAAGCACCTTGGCAAATGCCCTTGAAATACGTCTCCATGCAATGGGTTTGCGCACATATCTCCTTGACGGCGACAACCTACGGCATGGTTTGACGAGGGACCTGGGATTTACAACTGCGGATCGAATTGAAAACTTGCGGCGTGCCAGTCACGTCGCACAAATCCTGAACAACGCTGGAGTACTTGTCCTTGCCTGCTTTATCAGCCCATTCGAGTCAGAAAGGACGTCTGCTAAAGAGGTGATTGGCCAAGACAGTTTCATTGAGGTTTTTGTTGACGCACCACTTGCTGTCACCGAGAAGCGCGACCCTAAAGGACTCTACAAAAAAGCGCGCGCAGGTGACCTGCCAAATTTCACAGGTATCGACTCTGAATACGAAAGGCCGATATCTCCAGCAATTCATATTCACACCGACGAACTAGGAGTAGAAGCAGGTGTCGATGCGATTTTGCAATATTTACGTGACCAGAAGCTTCTTCCGTAAAACTGTTTACCTAATTTTTAGACGTGTAGTCCACACTCAATTTTATCCTGCCCTGCCCAGCGACCTGATCGCTTGTCTTCATCACTCCCTACTGGACGGGTGCAGGGCCAGCATCCGATTGATGAATAACCCTTGTCGACAAGTGGGTGCTCGGGTAGCTCGTGGATCCGTTCGTACAAAGAAATATCATCATCTGACATCGCCGCTAGAGGATTTACTTTTATGACATTGCGCACAATGTCATAGGTAATCACTGGTGTTGTGTTTCGAGACGGTGTGTCAGCACGCCGAACACCAGTGACCCAACCCGTCTTCTCAGAAAGCAACCGCTGCAGAGGCTCCACTTTTCGGGCTGCGCAACAACCTTCAAGATTTGTTTGCCACAAATTTTCAGATTGCACGAGTGGCTCCAAAACGCGCAGGTTTAGATTGAACTTATTACGCAACTCAAGTGCAAACCAGTGTGTCTCGGCAAAAAGAAACTGTGTGTCGAGTAGCACGATCTCTATTCCAGGAACTGCCGAGGACGCCACGTGGGCAAGTACCGCATCAGAAAAACTGCAAGTAACTGTGAGACCTTCACCCAACAAGTCATGGGCGTAACGAATTATGTCTTGCGGCGAGGCTTCTTCTAAATCCTTGGAGGCCTGATGAATCTGGGCTAAAGACTGGCTTAGCCGCTCTTTTGAGGTGTCAATATCAAGCATTGGACAAGCCTAGCCGATAGATGACTATTCCTATCGGGTTTTGCGAGAATACTGGAATTAGCCCCTAAAACGCGCCAAGCCTTGATCAATGACGAGTCTTTCCCCTACCAGCGTGGAAAAAACAGCCTCACCAGGAGAGGTGACCCAAATTTGAACCGTCAGTTCTTCTCCAGGCAGAACTGGAGAGGCAAACCGACCCTCAATATGGGTGAACTTGGCAGAGTCACCCCCACAGAGCGAATGCAGCAATGCTCGTCCCGTGAAGCCATAGGTACAAAGCCCATGCAGAATCGGCTGGTCAAAACCACCCATTGCCGCAAATGATGGATCGCTATGCAAAGGATTGCGGTCACCGTTCAAGCGATAGATCAAGGCCTGTTCGGGAAGTGTCCGATACGACACAACATGATCTGGGGCGCGGTCTGGCGCAACATTTTGAGGTCCGCTCGGTCCGCGTTCTCCGCCCCATCCGCCTTCACCCCGAATAAAGACTGAGGATGTATTTGTAAAAACCGGCTTGCCATCAACTTTATCGATGGCCTCTGTGGACGTCACCACGACCGCCGCTTTGCCTTTGTCGTACATCGCCGTAATGCGACCTTTCATCATGACGGTTCCGGTCACCGGCAGAGGACGATGCAAAGTGACGGCTTGTTGTCCGTGTACCAACATCGCTGGATTGAACGTGCCAATATTTCGCATCGGACTCGCTCCGCCACCTGCCATACCGATGACAACTGGAAAGGTAGGCAGCACTTGCTGATTTACATCCTTGGTATTTTCAGTCGTGTACGGCAACTCATTGATTCCAGCACCGACGCCTACGGCGTACAAGAGTGCATCTTTACTCGTCCAAGATGCTTCAAACTCATCACCTTGGGTTCCTACTGCTTCTGGATTAAGAGCCATTTCATTTGTCTTTCTACTAGATATTGACGTTGTTTATATTTGTATTTATTTTGAAGACTATTTCTTTAGCGAAGTTTGCGGATATGAACCTTCTTCTCCATCCATGCCAGCGCTTGGTCGCGCTTGTGAAATCAATTGCTCGACGATTGGACCCAGACGCGTTGGATCTGACACCGGCTTAACGCGCGGACCTCGATGCCAACCTTCAGCAATTGCCAATACTTGACCACTTGCCTCAAAAACACATCCGGTTACGGCAGCACTTTCTTCCGATGCAAGCCATGTCACAATTGGTGCAATCCATTTTGGTGAACGCATGTCACGTTCAAGGTCTGTTTCTGGTGCCGCACCGAGACCTTCTGTCATTCGGGTGAGTGCAACTGGCGCGACCGCATTGACCGTAACTCCATAGCGAGCAAGTTCAAGTGCGGCAATGTTGGTGAACGCTGCGATACCAGCCTTGGCCGCGCCATAGTTGGTTTGCCCAATGTTTCCATAGATGCCTGACACCGATGTTGTATTTATTATTCGCCCGCTTACTGCGTGACCCACTTTGGAGCGGTCCCGCCAATAAGCGGCCGCCCATCGGGCAGGGGCAAATGTTCCTTTCAGATGCACCTTTATAACGGCATCCCATTCTTCTTCACTCATATTGGCAAGCATTCTGTCGCGCAATATTCCAGCATTGTTCACAACAACATGTAGATCACCAAAAGTCGTCACCGCGGTGTCGATCAGCCTCTGCGCGCCGTCCCAACTTGAGATGTCATCGCCATTGGCAACTGCTTCACCACCGAGAGCAAGAATCTCATTGACCACCGACTGGGCAGGAGAAATATCTCCACCACTGCCGTCAATGCCACCACCAAGATCGTTCACCACTAGTCGTGCCCCGTGGTTGGCCAAACTCAAGGCATGCTCCCGACCGATACCTCGCCCAGCGCCTGTAACAATCGCCACACGCCCCTCACACAACTTCGCCATAAGTTCCTTCCTAGTCACATCCAAGATGCAACGATGAACTTTCATCCTAGAGAATCAGGCTCCACAAGAGCACACCCGCAGACGCGCTCTAGCCTTACTTGGCGTGTCCAAATCTGTTCTTGTCATTGGTGCTGGCCCAGCCGGAATCGCCAGCGCCCTGACTCTGCAACAACGAGGCTGCAATGTGACCGTTCTGGACAAGGCAACGTTTCCGCGTGATAAATGTTGTGGTGATGGCTTAACAACTGGTGCATTGCGGCTACTTGAACAAATAGGTCTACGCCCTGAGATGGTGCCCGACTGGTATCAGTGCGACTCAGCCTGGTTGCGTTCCCCCTCTGGTCGAGAAATTCAATTACCTCTGCCAGCCAACAAGGGACAGTTCGCAGCCATTGCTCCGCGCCTTCATCTTGATAACGCTCTCGTAATGTTGGCACGATCCCGCGGAATTACTGTTCAGGAAAATTCTTCGTTCGAGTCGGTTCTTCGCAACGACAACGACTGCGTTGAGGTTCAGACATCAAGTGGTTTGATGGCTGCTGACTTTTTAGTAGCAGCAGACGGCATGTGGTCTCCAGTCAGACGAGCTCTTGGTCTGAGTACGACTTCATACCTGGGAGAGTGGCACGCCTTCCGCCAATATTTCTGCAATGTCACGGGAGTTGCCAGCAAGCAATTATGTGTGTGGTTTGAGCCCGATCTTTTGCCTGGCTATGCGTGGTCTTTCCCGCTTCCAGGCAATCGGGTAAATTTTGGTTTTGGAGTTTTACGCAATGCTAATTACAGCGTGCAGTTCATGAATTCGGTATGGCAAGAACTACCGAGGCGCGCGCACATCTCTGCAGCCCTCGGTGCCAATTTTGCCCCGGAGGGACGCCACACGGCCTGGCCGATTCCAGCACGCATTGACACTGCAACACGCAGTGCAGGGCGAGTGCTTTTTATCGGTGATGCCGTATGCGCCACCGACACGCTGACAGGTGAAGGCATTGGACAAGCCCTTCTTAGCGGAATTCTCGCTGCAGAGGCCATCGTTGCTGGCACAACGCCGCAAGATGTCTGCAGAACTTACTCAGAGGCACTCGACAAAGAACTTCTCGCCGATCATCGAATGTCAAAGTTCCTGGGGAAAATTTTGGCACGACCAGTTGGAGCCCGCGCTGCTTTACGAATTGCCAATACAAACTCATGGACTCGACGAAACTTTGCCCGATGGATGTTTGAAGACGAACCCCGCGCGGTCATCTTGACTCCCCGCCGCTGGCATCGCCATTTTTTTTCAAGGCCAGGTGCATTTAGCGGCAACAACGCGTCCAATTGACGGGTCCAGATACTTGGCAGGTACGGTTAGACCGTGCGTACACGACTGACAGAACTACTCGATATTGAAGTTCCAATCATGCTGGCTGGCATGGGAGGCGTCTCATATCACGAACTAGTGGCGGCAGTCTCTGAAGCCGGTGGAATAGGAACACTTGGCGCTTCTACAATGTCTGCGACAAAACTTGTGGAAGAAATGGCTTTAGTGCGACAACGCACAAAAAAACCTTTCGGGGTTGATTTGTTAACGGCCTCTCCTGCCAGCGTTGATGCGTGCATTGCTGCCGTCATCGAGGGTGGTGCCCGTATCTACGTCGCTGGCCTCGGAGTTCCGCGCGATGTCGTTGGCGCATTGCATAAAAAAAACATCTTGGTTGGATCAATGTGCGGCAAGGTTCGCCACGCCATCGCGGCTGTTGCCTCGGGTTGTGACTTCGTAGTTGCCCAGGGCACAGAGGCTGGGGGCCATACTGGCACCGTCGCTACGATGGCTCTTGTTCCACAAGTTGTCGACGCAGTTGGTGACAAAGTTCCCGTCGTGGCAGCAGGGGGATTATTTGATGGACGTGGTTTGGCTGCATCGTTGGCGCTTGGCGCTGATGGTGTCTGGATCGGTACACGATTCATCGCTACTCCTGAAGCACGTACTGTTAGCGGATACAAAGAGGCGTTGATTGATCTTGCCGAGGACGGCACCGTGATAAGTCGTGGATTCACGGGCAAGACATGTCGTGTCGTGCGCAATGACTGGACCCAACACTACGAGCAACACCCTGAAGAACTTCAGCCATTCCCTGAACAGTTTTTGGTGTCAAGTCGCGCCGGAGCAAATCACCTCGGACCATCTGACGGAGTTATTGCAGATATGTCCAAAGAGTTCATGCCGGCCGGTCAAGGCGCAGGCGCAATACATGGGTTGATTCCAGCCGCCGAACTTGTGCAACAGATCATGGATCAAGCAGAGCAAGTTTTATCGCGCATGTCTGGTCTTCGCCGCAACTGATGCTGTCTCTGCTTCGGCGCAATCGGGGAATCCGATTAGTTTTTGCTGCTCAAGTTATTTCATACCTTGGCGACTGGTTCACATTTGTTGCCCTTGCCGGGCTCGTAGAAGATCTGACTGGTTCTAAATTTTTGGTCTCTTTGGTTTTGGTCGCTTTCACATTGCCAGCATTTTTTACCTCGCCAGTTGCTGGGGCAATGGCTGACCGATACGACCGCAGACGAATCCTGATAATTGCCTCTTTAGGGCAAGGAGTCGCCGCATTGACAATGTTGTTAGTGACTGATAGTCGGGTGTGGTTGGCATTTGTTGCACAATCTTTGATCACGGGGCTGGGTGCTTTTGTCAGGCCAGCGAGTGAAGCCGCGATTCCCAACTTGGTTGACAATGACGAAGATTTGCGAACTGCAAATTCAGTCTTTGGAAGTACATGGGGAATCATGCTGGCCTTGGGTGCCGCGCTCGGTGGTGTTTTCTCTCAGACGTTTGGTCGCAATGCAGCATTTTTGTTCGACGCCGGCACTTTTGTTGTAGCGGCAGGGCTGATTGCCCTCGTGCGTCAGCCAATGCAGAGTCACTCGACAGGCGCAGAATCCGGCAAACGCATAAAGCCGATCACCGACATGAAAGAAGCCGTGACTTTGGCTCGCCGAGATCCGATTATCTTGGCGCTCCTAAGTTCCAAAGCCACCTTTGCAGTTGGTGCTGGCATTGTTAGTCAGTTGCCTATTCTTGCTTCCAACGCATTTAATGCAGGCGATGCGGGTCGGGGCTTACTGATTGGAGCACGCGGCGTTGGTTCTGGTCTTGGTCCCCTCATTGCGATGCGCCTCGTTGGTCAAGATATGGCCAAACTCCTGCGTGTGTGTGGGCTTGCAGGACTTGTTTTTTCTTTTTGTTATTTTGGCGCAGCGATCAGTCCAGTCATGCCCCTCGCCTGTTTATTTATTGGACTCGCCCATCTTGGTGGAGGCGCCCAATGGACGCTTTCTACATATGGTCTACAAGTTGAATCACCCGATCATTTGCGCGGTCGCGTGATGGCTGGTGACTTCGCACTTGTCACCCTCATGTTAGGGCTCACAAGTGTTTTGGCGGGCCTTACTTCAGATGCAATTGGCGTTCGTCCGACTATCACAATTTTTGCAACTGCCGCCGCTGTCGCATCAGTGACTTACCTAATAATGACCAAGAGACTGATTGAACTTATAAAGACCCGAAACCGAACCTGATACCAATTATCAAAAGTTCATCTGGCTTCGTCGGCACACTGAACAGTCGCATCAATTAATCGTTGGGCCCGCACGTCAGAGGCGAGATTTGCAGCCATTTGATTCATAACATACGCAAATGACAATTGACGCGCCTCTTGAGCAAAAGCCACCGAGCCACCAGCTCCGGGATGTCCGTAACTGCCACTTCCTGCGTAGGGGGTGAATTGGCCGTGAGTCATGAACCCCATCCCAAAGGTTGTGGGCATAATCAGACATGCATCCGCTTCACCTGAAGGAGTAATCGTGGTGCTGACGCATTCACGCATGCTGTCACTTATTAACTGCACGCCATTGATAGGAGCGAGAGTGGCAGCATACATAATGGCAAGAGACTTGGCATTTGTAATGCCGTTGGCTGCCGGTATTTCTGCTGCATGCACTGCACGCGTGTTGAATACACCATCACCTTCGCTAATCACGCCGAATGCACCGTTTAGCGACAGCGCTCTACCACCGGGGCTATCTGGCCCCATGAGATCTGCGAGCATCTTGGCGATTTCGGGGTCAATCGGCGGCGCATTGGGGTCGACAGGCTCGTTGGTTAACCGTGACACCCGGGGTTCGAATTGTTCGGGCAGACCAATAAAGATTTCAATTCCGAGTGGATCGGCTATCTCTTCTGCCACAAAACGACCAGGTCCCCGACCATCTACTCGACGGATAAGTTCGCCCGCAAGCCATCCATAAGTCAGCGCGTGGTAGCCATGCTTGGTCCCGATTGGCCAACTTGGCGCGGTGGCAGCAAGACGTGATGTGATCGTGTTCCAATCCAATGCTTCTTGTAGCGTAATTTCACCATCTACTGTGAAGAGTCCGCACTGGTGAGATAAAAGTTGTGCAACTGTTGCATCTTGTTTGCCGTGTTGAGCAAACTCTGGCCAATACTGCGCAACGGGTGCACCGTAGTCAAGAAGCCCGCGCTGCACCAGCATCGCAATCGCAATCGCAGTTACTCCCTTGGTTGTACTAAAAACGAGTTGCAGGGTCTCACTGGTGTATTCAGTTTTTTTGTCCCGATCGAACCATCCACCAGTCAGGTCAACAACGCATTGTCCACGATGAAAAGCACTTACGCCTGCACCCAAATCGGCACCGCTGTCAAGATTTGCTTGAAGGACCCCTTTAACGCGTTCCCAGCCTGGCGCGACAAATCCGTGAACTGGAGCGTTCATCAGCCAACTTCATCAACGATTGATCGCAATGTCTCCATTGTCTTTACGGCATCTGGTCCGACTGGATTGACCGACAAAACAGTCACGCCTGCCTCTTTGAAAGCTCCAACACGTTCTTTGATGTAGCCACGCGGACCGACCAAATTGGAGAGTTCCAACCATTCAGCAGGAACTTCAGCAGCAGCCTCATTTTTCTTGCCGTCTAGATAGAGATCTTGAATCGCGACCGCTTCTTTTTCGTAGCCATAGGCGTGAGCGATGTCGTTGTAGAAATTTTTTCCACGTGCCCCCATGCCCCCGACATAGAGCGCAGTCATTGGCCGCGAGAAATCCAAAATCTTTTTTTGTGCGTCTCCTGTCAGCGATTCGTCAATTGCCAACATCCCGCCCGCACTTATCTCAAGGCGTCCAAGTGACGGGTCTCGCTTGGCGAGGCCGGCTTTGAGTGGCTTACCCCATACATTTTGGAACTTCTCCGGAATAAACATGATCGGCAACCAGCCATCTGCATGCGCTGCCGTTGCTTCAACACTTTTTTCCATCAGCGATGCCCACCAAATCGGAATGCTTGATCGCAATGGATGGTTAATAATCTTTAGAGGTTTTCCGAGTCCGGTTCCGACGCCCTCTGGCAACGGAATTTGAATCGCCTTGCCTGAGTATTCAAGCGCCTTCTCGCGCTTCCAGACCTCGCGACACACCTCCATGTATTCCTGTGTCCGCTGCATCGGCTTTTCATAGGGTATTCCATGGAAACCTTCAATGACCTGTGGACCAGATGCTCCGAGTCCCAAAATAAAACGACCGTCGCTGACATAGTCACATCCAGCCGCCGTCATCGCCATCAGGGCTGCCGAGCGAGAATAAATATTGACGATGCCTGTGCCGATTTCCAATCTCTTTGTGACAGCGGCCAGGTAACCAATCTGCGAAATGGCATCGAAACTATATGCCTCAGCCACCCACACCTGATCAAGGCCTGCTTTTTCAAGTTCAACAACGCGAGCCGCAGATTCTTTGAAACCCCCTGCGTAATTGATCATCATCGATAATTTCATCTTGTTCCCCGAACTGAATGACTACCTGAAATAGTCTCTCACCTCAAATAATAGGTTGCAATTGCGTTTGCGCCGAAGTCCTGCGACACTCTCGGGGTGTCAATTGCCCCTCAGATTGTTCAGCGTCCGCTGGCAACTGGTCTTTGTTTAAATACAGTTCAATGGTCAAGTCCCCTTACTCATGGTGGGACCCCGCTGGTGCTGGTGCACGGCCTGGCTTCCAATGCACGACTGTGGGACGGACCTGCTCGAGCGCTTGTTGCTTTAGGTCATCCAGTCATTGCAATTGACCAACGGGGGCATGGCCTCAGCGATAAAACAGAATCTGGCTACGACATGGAAACTATTACTGATGATCTTGCTTGTTTGCTTGAAGATCTGAGCACCGATGGATGGGATCGCCCAGTTGTTATCGGACAATCCTGGGGCGGCAACGTTGTCGTTGAATTGGCCTGGAAACACCCATCACTCGTACGGGGAGTTTGTGGCGTTGATGGCGGAACCATAGAACTGTCTAGTTATTTTCCGGAATGGGACGACTGCAAAAAAGTAATGGCACCTCCACGAATTGCTGGCATGAAGTTCGAGACACTCAATTCAGCCATCAAATCGTCACACGCTGACTGGACACCAGAAGCTATCGCCGGCGCGATGAGCAATATGGAGCGACTTGCCGATGGCACCATCAGACCATGGCTGACATTTGAGCGACATATTTTGGTTTTACATGGGCTGTGGCAACATCGTCCATCGCAACGTTTTGCTGAAATCAATGTTCCAGTAATGTTTACGCCGGCAGCAAGTTCTGCAACGGTTGATGACGATATGACTCGTGGCAAAATTGCGGCACTGAATAAAGCTAAGCACCAACTCAAGTCGTGTCGCATTGAATGGTTTCGTCCAGCAGACCATGATTTGCATGCCCAGCACCCGATCCGATTTGCCGAAGTAATACATAGAGCCTGTTCGGATGGATTTTTTTCATGACCCTCCCGCGCATTCTTGCAATTATGGGGTCGGGTGAGACCGCACCGACCATGGTGACTACCCATCGTCGCCTCACGTCACTGCTCGCACCGTCTGTTCGAGCAGTAGTGCTTGATACTCCCTACGGATTTCAGGAAAATGCCCCCGAACTTGCAAGGCGTGCGGTTGAATATTTTAAAACAAGTATCAATGTTGAATTGAAGGTCGCTGGTTTGGTGCGGATGAAAGATACGCACGTCAAAGCAGACCCTGTTGACATTGAACGCGGACTACGCAATCTCACGGACGCCAACTATGTCTTTGCAGGACCTGGATCACCTACTTATGCACTGCGACAATGGAGCGGAACATCTGTGGCTGGAATTCTCGCCGAGAAGTTGCACACGGGGGGCATCGTAGTTTTTGCCTCTGCGGCTGCTCTCACTCTTGGAAAAGCCACAGTTCCTGTATACGAAATTTATAAAGTCGGTGAGAACGTTGCTCACCTTGACGGATTAGATCTTTTGTCGACCATTGGGATAAATGCCGCCGTCATCCCCCACTATGACAATGCAGAAGGCACCAATCACGACACTCGCTTTTGCTATCTGGGTCAAACTCGCCTTGAAATGTTTGAGTCCATGCTTGACGATGACACATTTGTGCTGGGCATTGATGAGCACACCGGGCTTGTCATTGACCTAGACACACAGATTGCCACCGTTGTCGGCAATGGCACGGTCACCGTGCGCCTGCGCGCGCAATCGCAGGTGTTTGCCGTAGGAGACACCTTGCCTCTGTCTTTCCTTCAAAACCCATGGTCGGAGGTCGCCTCAATTTTGGCAACACCGTCGACGATCAATCCGCAACGTGCCGAGCATGATGGGGTTGACGCACCCACTTTGTCGCTCTCTGCCGACACTGCATCTGCTGTTGCCGATTTTGAAATCGCTATCCGTAACGCTGATGCTCATGGCGCAGTTCGTGCGGTGCTATCTCTTGAGGCGGCAATTCGTTTGTGGTCTAGCGATACTCTTCAAGGTGATTCTGCCGATCGTGCGCACGCTGCTTTGCGTTCAATGATCAGCCAATTGGGAGAGGCTGCAACATCAGGTCTTAAAAATCCAAGAGACGTAATTGCGCCCTATGTTGACGCACTGATTACAGTCCGAACAATCGTCCGCGCCGAGAAGCGATTTGATCTGTCCGACGTCATTCGTGATATTTTTGCAGAACGAGGTATTGAAGTTCGCGACACGCCAGAAGGCGTGGAGTGGGATTTACACGTGATGTAATCCTGCAATACGCACCCGACCACGAACACCGTTTGTCGCGTAGACAACGACAAACACTGCTGCAGCAACCAAGATTATCGTTGCACTCACCGAGGTATCAAAATGATACGCAAGATTCATTCCGAGAAACCCTGAACCAGCTCCGATTGCCGGAGAGACCCACAACATTCGGGCAATGGAGTTAGTTGTCATGCGAGCAATAGATGCCGGGATGACTAAGAGCGCAGAAATCAATAATGTTCCAATTACTCGCATCGTCACCAAGATTGTCATGGACAGCATCACCATCAACAATGCCTCTATCCACTGCACCTGCACACCAGTTACCTCTGCGACTTCAGGATCAAATGTGGCAAAAACCATTTTTCGGTACGCCACTACGACAATAACTACGACAATCACAGCAACAATCGCAACAGCAACAATATCGCCTGTCTTGACGCCCAATACACTTCCAAATAACACTGCTTCGATGCTTTTCTTGGCTTGTCCATAGCGATTAAGAAGGGCAAGTCCAAGTGCAAATGATGCCGTAGTAACCACACCAATAGCAGCATCTGCTCCGATGATGCGTCTTCGCGCGATGCGACCGATCAGAACTCCAGACCAAACTCCCCATACTCCGGCACCAACAAAATAATTCAAGCCCATCACAGAAGACGCGGCGGCACCACCGAATACAGCGTGCGACAACCCGTGGCCGATGTAACTCATGCCCCGAAGTACGACAAAAACACCCAAAAAACCACACAATCCTCCCGCAATTGTCGATACCACAACACCGTTGCGAAAAAAAGCAAAATGGTATGGCTCGAGCATGTCGAGACCCAAGAAATAAATCATGAAGCGTTGAGACGACTCAGGCGGCGCGATGCTTCAGCGGCGCCATGTTCAAGCACGACAGGCATTCCACCATGACTTAGAACCTCCATTGGTGCACCGTAGGTTTTTTCAAGTACCTCTGGTGTTAAGACTTCAGACGGTGAACCATCTGCGATGACTGATGTATTGAGGCACACGAGGCGTGGCAAGTGTGCAGCTAATCCGTTTAGGTCGTGTGTAGTCAACAAAATCGACATTCCACCTTCATTTAGCTCTGCCAGCAAATGCATCATTTCGTGTCGCGTTCGAACATCTACCCCTGAAGTCGGCTCGTCAAGTACCAAAAGATCAGGCTGATGAAATAATGCACGTGCGATGAACACCCGTTGCTGCTGTCCACCTGAGAGTTCCCTGATGTGGCGACTCCCAAGACCTGCAAGTCCAAGACGTTCTAAAACAAGTTCCGTATCTTCGCGTTCCTTGGTTGTTATTCGGGGCCACAATTTGCGGCGGGACTGCGTCATTACGACGACCTCAGTCACCGTTACTGGGAAATTCCAGTCAACAGTTTCTACCTGAGGAACATAAGACAATCGAACTCCAGGAGCGTGATCAACGTGCCCGTGCGTTGGAGGAATCGCCTTGAGGATTACCTTGAGCAGTGTCGTCTTTCCCGAGCCAGATGGCCCAACTACTCCGACGAACTCGCCAGTCTTGACGACGAGATCAACATCTTTGACCACTACCGTGCTGTCGTAAGCGCACGATAAATGGCGACACTCGATTAATTTTGTCATTCTGGATACATAGCCACATCAGGGGCGGTAAAAGATAGGTCAAGAGCCTCGAGTGCACTCGGGTCTCCCCCCAATGACCTCACCATCGTGACAAAGTTAAAACGCATGAGTTGAGCATAAGAGTGTTCTGCCATACCTTGCTTACCCAGCAGGTCATCATCCCGCAAAACGTCAACATATTTCACGCCCGTCTCTTTGCCGATCTGCTCAAGAATGGTGGATGGGAACACTTCTGAGCCAAAAATTGCCTGCACATCCTCGTCTCTTACCTGGCGAATCAGATCGACGACATCTTTGGCTGTCGGCTCCTCGAACGACGCTGGCTGTATCGCCCCCACTACCTGCCAGTCGTAATGCACTGCAAAATAGGCATAGGCGTCGTGATAGGTAAGCAATTTGCGCTGCGCCACAGACAAAGTCTGCGTCGCGGTTTTCATAGCATTGTCAAGTTCGGTGATTTGGGCCACAAATTTGGTGTGGTTTTCGCCATACGCGACGGCATTTGGGGGATCAATTTGAGCGAGAGCGTCACGTATGACCGTCGCGTAATCAATGGCCATCGGTGGATTCGTCCATAGATGAGGATTTGGTTTACCACCTGACTTGGGGAATGAAAAGTCATAAATCCACTCTGACTCGGGAAGAATTGCTCCCCCCAGTTCGCATATCACTGCATTCTCTTGCATGTTTGCTTCCGCTAAATCCTTGGTGGGTTCTTCTAATACAAGACCATTGATAAAAACGATGTCCGCGTTTTCAAGTACTGCAGCTGCACTTGGTGGTGGCTCAAATGTATGAGAATTAGTTCCCTCCGGCACGAGACCATTTATGATCGGACCCTCGTCTCCGGCAATCGCTGCAACAATGCTCGTTAGTGGGGCCACCGTGGTCACGATATTTACTGGACGACCGCCGACCGTGGAACCCGAAGCACAGTTTTGTCGCGCCGTTTTTACGCTGTCTGAATTTAATGAATTCTCTTGGCTTTGTGAAGTTGTTGTTGAATCACCACAGCCAAAGAGCAGGGACAAAAGTAAAAGAGAAGTTAGTAATTTTTTCATGCCTTTATTTTATCGGATCTTTTTTTGTATTTCCAATCCTGCTATCAAAACACCAACGGATTAATCCTAAATTTTTGCCTTCGCAACCGTTCAGCGGGGCGTAACCGAAAGATTGAAGGATCGTACCGCCCTTGCAAAAATATTTGCCTCGACATCTGGTTCTGTTACTACGGTCAGATTCCTTGCGCGACCGGACAATTCGCGAAAAACCGTTCGCAGTACGAGCCGAGCCATATTTGCACCAACGCATAGATGAGTTCCAAAACCAAACGAAAGGTGGGGATTTGGATGTCTACTGATATCAAAAGTAAACGGATCACTAAAAACCTTCTCATCAAAATTAGCAGACGGATAAATCATCATCATTCGGTCACCTTGAGCAATTGACTGCCCACCAACCTCCGTATCAGCAATTGCGCGTCTGAAAAAATTATTCAATGGAGTCACCCAACGCAACACTTCTTCTACTGCGCCGTCCACTAAATCTGAATTGGCACCCATTGCTTCCCACTGTTGAGGATTGTCACAAAAGATACGCAAGCCATGACTGATGGCTGTTCTTGTGGTTTCCGCTCCACCAGCAATAAACAACCCGACTTCATGCACAATTGACTCCGGCGATAGGGGTTGGCCGTCGATTTTTGCGTGTAACCAGATCGAGAGCAAGTCATCTTTGGGACATGACATGCGGTCCATTGCAATGGGTTGCATCGCACCGATGAACTCCTGATTTGCCGCCACAAATTCACTGAATACTTCGCCGCTGCGGTCGCGCATATCGGTACGCATCAGCCGCTCACTCCAGGTTTTTAGTTGCGGCCACATCTCTTCTGGGTATCCCAATAACTTGGCAGTCAATCGCGCGGGCAACTGACCTGCAAGTTGGTCTACAACTTCAAACTCGCGTTTTTCCAACAATTCATCCACAAGTTCACTTACAGTTTCTTCGATCTCGGTTCGACGATCTTCAACACCTGCACGAGTAAGTTTTGGTTGCACCAACATTCTTTGTTGTCTATGCCGCGGATCGTCTTGGGCGATCATGTTTGACTCGTTTGGTGCCCACACCGCTCGGTAGCCGAGACCCGACGCAAATACAGCGGAACGTCTTTCAACATCCATGACATCGGCGTGACGCGATAGACCCCATAAACCGTTGCGTTCGTCCCGATAGACCGGCTCATTGGCCCTCATCCAAGACCAAATATCGTGAGGGTTGCGTTGATACAACGCAGGGTCAAGCAGATCTACAACTTGTCGGTCATTCTTGACCAAAAAATTTCCATTGGTATCAGCAGGTGTCATGTCATCACTTTATGCAGTTGCACTGGTACGACGAGACTCAGACCAGGACATCCCCTGTTGAGTATTTGGTTCGCTAGGTAAGCCAAGAACTCGTTCTCCAAGAATGTTTCGTTGCACTTCACCGGTTCCGCCACCGATAGTCAATGCCTGCGAAAACATGTAGCCGCTATACCACGCTCGACTAAAGAGCGTTTTTGATTGGGAAAAGTCCTCTGTCTTATCATCACCCGTGAGCAGTGCGTGGGCACCAATCAGGTCACGGGCTAATTGCATTGCATGTTGCCCATGCTCATCAGCGATGATTTTGCGAACACTTGACTCGGGTCCTGGTTGTTCGCCCCGCAAGCGTGCCGTCAAGGTGCGCATGCGGATGATTTCCAAAACCGTGTGTTCCGTATACAGGGCGGCAATTCTTTGACGCATCACGAAGTCGGTGATTGGTCCCTGTTTTTTTGCAGACTCAATCAATTCCAAGGCTGTTGGTCCGCCACCCCACAAGACACCACCCGTCGACAAAGACACGCGCTCATTACCTAATGTGACTTTGGCAAGCCGCCATCCATCGTTTACATCGCCAACCACATTGATATTAGGAATGCGAACGTCCGTAAAAAATACTTCGTTAAATGACTCCGCTCCAGCCATTGATTTGATCGGGCGAATCTCGATACCTTCCGCATCCATCGGACAAATAAAATAAGTAACGCCTTTATATTTGGAGACATCTGGGTCTGTGCGAGCGATTAAAATTCCAAATTTGGAGTATTGGGCGCCAGAGGTCCAAATTTTCTGACCATTCACTATCCACTCATCTCCATCGCGGACCGCGCGTGTTCCAAGACTTGCCAAGTCGCTTCCACTACCTGGTTCGCTGAATAGCTGACACCAAAATTCTGCTCCTGACAACATCGGTCCCAAGAATCTTTCTTTGAGATAGTCGCTTCCAGCAAACAAAATTGTCGGCCCAGCCCAGCCGATTCCAATTGGATTTGATGGTCGAGATATTCCCGCTTGATGCAGTTCTTCGTCAATGATGAGTTGATGTATCGGATCGGCACCTAATCCATATGGAACTGGCCAGTGTGGTGCCACAAGTCCAGCCTCTGCGAGTTGTTTGGCACTTGGGCGCGGATTATCTGAGAGCCATTTTTTGATTGCTTGACGACGATAGTCGTCTTGCCCAGGCAGAAGTTCCATGGTGACGAATCTTAGTTTTTTCTCTAAGGTTGTGTGTCATGGAAAATCAAACAAACGGCTGGAACTTTGCCGATATTTGGGAACACCAAGCCGATCGCTTTCCCCAGTCCCTAGCGCAATCGCAGGGTGACAGAACATTCACTTGGGCAGAGTTTGATCGACGCGCCGATGGGATCGCACTTGCACTGCTCAATGCGGGTGTCACCAAACAGGACAAAGTTGCTCAGTACATGACAAACTGCCCCGAATATGTGGAGTCAATGTTCGGGCTCTTCAAAGCCGCACTGATTCCTGTCAACACCAACTATCGATACACCGAAGATGAACTCGTCTACATCTGGGATAACTCGGATGCGGTCGCTGTTATTTTTCATGGGTCTTTTTCTGATACGTGCGCCAAAGTGCGGTCGCGAGTGCCGCGAGTCAAGACATGGATCTGGGTAGATGATCGAACGACATCATGTCCTGCGTGGGCAATGGATTATGAGACTGCAGCCACAGGTGCCACCAAGCGCATCACGGCCCCTTGGGGTCGAAGTGGTGATGACATGTATTTTTTATACACCGGCGGTACAACGGGCATGCCAAAGGGTGTGATGTGGCTGCAAGACGACATGGTCTCGAGTCTTGATGCAACCTCCAAGAATCCGTTACCGGCCCAAGTTGACTGGAGTGCACTTGATGCACGCAGCACCAAACCAGGACCCAAGAATTTACCTGCTGCACCACTAATGCATGGCACCGGTGCATTCAATGCAATGTGGAACCTTGTCCTGGCTGGTTCTGTCACAACGATGACTGGCCGAAGTTTTGATGCGACCGAGTTATTAGACGCCGTCGAGCATCATCGTGTCAACAGCATCTCGATTGTTGGTGATGCTTTTGCAAAACCAATCTTGCGCGCGCTCAATGATCATCCAAACAAATGGGACATCACAAGTCTGCGCGTGATTATTTCCAGTGGCGTGATGTGGTCATCAGAAACAAAAGCAGGTCTACTTGAGCACAACCAACGGCTAATCATGATTGACAGCCTTGGCTCGTCTGAAGCAGTTGGGATGGCGTCCTCTACCACCACGTCCGACGGTAAGGCTGAGACAGCAAAATTTAAGTTGTCACCCAATACAAAAGTGATCTCAGAAGATGGTCGTGAAGTCGTCGCTGGCTCGGGTGAGCGCGGTCGAGTGGCGTTGCGTGGCAGAACGTCTGTCGGTTATTACAAAGATCCCACAAAAACTGCTGGAACATTTATGGAAATTGACGGCGTACGGTACACGATTCCGGGTGATTGGGCCGAGGTTGATGCCGATGGGACGGTGAGACTCCTCGGAAGAGGAAGCCAATGTATTAATACCGGCGGCGAAAAGGTATATCCAGAAGAAGTTGAAGAAGCCCTGAAACTTCATCCCTCAGTGGCCGATGCGGCCGTCGTAGGTGTTCCTGATGAGCGTTTCGGTGAGGCAATCACCGCTCTGGTCGAGGCTCGACCTGGGCTTGACATTGATGAAGCACTCCTCATTGCCCACGTTCGTCAAACCCTCGCTGCTTATAAATCACCCAAACGAATCCTTGAGGTGGACACGATTGGGCGCGCTCCGAACGGAAAACTTGATTACAAACGACTGAAATCAGAAGCATTGAATCGTCTTGGAATACTCTTATAATTTGCTTCTCCCCAACCCCTAATCATTGATTATGGGTCTTAAACACAAGGACACTATGAGCACACTCGGATTTGATGGAAAAGTTGCAGTTATCACAGGTGCTGGAGGCGGTCTCGGTCGCCAACATGCGCTGCTACTTGCAAGTCGTGGAGCCTTTTTGGTGATCAACGATCTAGGTGGCTCTGTCGACGGGAGTGGCTCTGATGCAAGTGCCGCACAAAAAGTTGTCGACGAAATTATTGCAGCGGGCGGTGAAGCAGTTGCTAATCATGACAGCGTTTCAACGCCAGAAGGCGGAGAAGCAATCATCAAAACTGCGACCGATGCGTACGGACGCGTTGACATCGTAATAAATAACGCTGGTATCTTGCGCGACAAATCGTTTCACAACATGACACCCGATCTTGTTGATGCAGTAATTGATGTCCATCTACATGGAGCCTTCAACGTTACTCGCCCTGCATGGATCTTGATGCGCGAGCAAAAATACGGGCGCATTATTAGCACCTCATCTGCAGCCGGAATCTTTGGAAACTTTGGCCAAGCTAATTATGGGGCAGCAAAAATGGGACTCGTCGGCTTCACCCGTGTTTTGGCTCAAGAAGGCGCCAAACACAACATCAAAGCCAACGCAATTGCTCCCCTCGCCCTCACCCGCATGACCGAGTCCTTGCTTGGCCCGCTCGGAGAAAAACTTCAACCAGAACTGATCTCTCCTATCGTGGCGTGGCTCAGTCACGAGGACTGCGATGTCAGCGGCGAGGTTTATTCTGTCGGTGGCGGACGAGTGGCCAGAGTATTTATCGGCGAAACACCAGGCTTTTTCAAGCGCGATCTATCTCTTGAAGATGTTCGAGACAACTGGGAGAAGATTCGCAACACAGACGGATACGAAATCCCCAACGGCGTTCCAGATGAAACCAAACTGTTCTGGAATGTTCTTAAGGATGGCTGAATATAAAAAGAAGAGTGCGACAACGCACATCACTTCTACTAACGGCGTGCAACTTGCATTTCATGACTTTGGTGGCGTGGGTGATCCATTGTTGCTTTCTCATGCCACGGGCTTTCATGCGTCTTGCTTTGCACCGATTGCGACACTTTTGTCCGAACAGTTCCATTGTATGGGTATTGACTACCGCGGACACGGAGACTCCCAAGCCATCGACCCTGTCGACTTGAAGTGGACAGACTATGGCGACGATGCCATCACTGCTGCCCGGGCAATGTTTGCTGGGGCTTCAAACACCCCACTTATTGGTGTTGGTCATTCAATGGGTGGAGCAGCGCTTCTGTACGCAGCGATGCATGAACCTCATCTTTTTCGGGCATTGTTTGTCTATGAACCAATTGTGTTTCCACCAGGCGGTATTCGTGCGGAGGGCTCACCAAATCCAATGGTTGAAGCGGCCCGCAAGCGCCGCACCACTTTTGACTCATACGATGCAGCCATCGCTAATTTTGCGTCCAAGCCACCGATGATGTCGTTTGATGCAGTCGCACGCGAGGCATATGTCCGTCATGGTTTTGCCCAACAGTCAGACGGAACAGTTGAACTCAAATGTCGACCCGCAACAGAGGCTCGTACTTATGAGACGGGTGGTAGCGCCCCGCAGTGGCACGAATTGTCATCAATCAAAACCCCGACGTGGGTAATGGCTGGCGTGCAGCAACCTTCTCAAGCATCATCAATATCACCCCTCGTTGCCGAGCAGTTGCCGTTAGGCACATACGTGCAGTGGGATGAACTTGGACATTTCGGTCCATTTGAGCACCCGGCCCATATTGCTGGTTTCGTTGGTCGCACGGTGGCAACTCTGACTACATCTTTTGCGTCCCGCCAAATCCAATGACAATCAATGTCGAGTTCGTGCGACTTGACGCAATCGGAGACCGATTGCTTGAGCCGCTACGCAATCATCGCGCATTTGTAGCCATCTTCGGTGCAGCAAGCGCTGTTGGCGACTTCAGCATCATCTGGCATGCAGCTGGACTCATTAGATCAATCGGAAGCGTTAATCGACTCGGTCAGGCACTTTGTTTATCACTGGTGCTCGGTGTTGAAAGCCTGGTCGTCAATCAAGGCATTAAAAGACTGTTCGCCCGACAGCGACCAACTTTGTCGGGTGACGCTCGCTTTGGAGTGCGGACACCACGAACATCTAGTTTCCCGAGCGGGCACGCATCTTCTGCCGTCTGTGCAGCAATGATCCTCACAATGTTTACGGGCTGGCCTTTTGGTGCGCTTTGGGTTGTTCTCGCCATAGTTGTCGCCTTGAGTAGAGCAGTTGTGCGCATCCACCACATCTCTGATGTTTTGGCTGGGCTCATCTGTGGGGCAATAATCGGAGCAATAGCACTTCCAATCGCCAGCAATTTTTCTTGACCCTCAAGGATCAAACCATTTGACGCCTAGGAGGAGGCTGCAGTAGTCGCAGTCAAAAGACTGCGGACGTCTAGTAACAAATCTGCAACCTCACCAGACGAGACGAGTTCGCGCCGCAACATTTCTGCAAGAGCCTTATCGATGACGCTAAGCGCCTCAGTAATTACCACTGCTTCTTGCTGATCGGTCATTTCTGTCGCCTTTCGTCTGTCTTGCCATTGCCTGTTAAACAATAACTTGAACGGTATCTCGTTTGATCTCTTCTACGCTAAATCGTACTCAGGACTTGTGTCACCCGCAGTGCATGGTCACCATCTTGAACCTTCTAGTCTCAAATTATGGATTTTCAAGGACGCACGACAGTAGTCACTGGAGCAGCAAATGGTATCGGAGCTGCCCTTTCTCGTCGTTTTCATGCTGCTGGAGCCAATGTGGTGTTGGCAGACAGGGATCAGGCGCCACTTGAGCGCGTGGCGCAGGAACTCAACAATGTCCGTCCGCAGAGTGCGTTGGCAGTAGTTAGCGACATCGGAACCGAGGTCGGAAACATTTTACTTATCAACAGTGCTCGCGCTCGCTTTGGTTTTATCGATCTGTTTTTCGCCAACGCCGGAATTGGCGGTGGAACAGATCTTGAGTCAACAGATGAAGCGATGTGGGAGGAAACTTTTAACATCAACCTCAATGCGCACCGATGGGCAGCAAAACATCTGCTTGGTGAATGGCTCGCTGAGGGACGAGGATATTTTTGCAGTACAGCATCTGCTGCCGGACTGCTTAGCCAAATCGGCTCTGCTCCGTATTCGGTTACAAAACACGGCGCGGTGGCATTTGCTGAATGGTTGTCAATCACATACGGAGATCGTGGTTTGCGGGTGAGTTGTTTATGTCCACAAGGTGTGAACACCAATCTTTTGAATCCACCGACAACCCAAACTGCCGGCGCCATCGGGCCAAATGGGAGTGATGTTGTCAAGTTTGCAGGAGTAGTTCTAGAGCCTGCCGACGTGGCCGAGGTGGTATTTCAAGCCATAATCGAGGAGCGCTTTTTGATTCTTCCCCACCCTGAAGTTGCCACCTACGAGCAGCGCAAGGCCGCTGACCGCGACCGATGGCTTGCCGGTATGCGAAAACTTCAGGCGCGCGTTTTTGGAACTGTGTAGCTCTGATGAATTTGAATCGGCACAAAGAACATAGAGTCTTGTAAATGGCTATTCGACTAGACCCCGCTGATGAATACATGCACGAGTTAGGACCTGAGTCCAACTTCAATGAGAGCATGTACATAAATTGTTTTGATCCCTCATCAAAAATTGGTGGTTGGTTTCGGATGGGTAATCGCGCCAACGAAGGCACTGCAGAGATGACGATTTGTATTTACTTGCCTGATGGCCGAGTTGCTTTTATTTTTAAGCGCCCAAGCATCGAAAATAATGACGCGCTCGACGCGGGTGGATTGACCTGGACAATGGTGAAACCCTTCGAAGAATTGCGCATCGATTACGTCGGCAAGGTTGTCGTGCTTACCGAACCACATCAGATGGCGAATCCAAAGGAAGCATTCGCCAACAATCCATTTGCCGAAGCAGAAGTGCACCTGTCTTTCACGGGACAAGGAAAGCCAAGCATGTTCGGCGGCGAGCCTGATGTTCCCCACGAAAAACCAGGCGAAGAGTTCGCCAAAGGACATTACGAACAACTAGTCGAAGCAACTGGCAGCATCAGAGTTGGATCAGAAGAATGGCAGGTCAACGGTTGCGGTTTGCGCGATCACTCGTGGGGGCCAAGATATTGGCAAGCACCTTGGTATTACCGTTGGCTGACGGCCAACTTTGGAAGTGACTTAGGTTTTATGGCTAGTCGTGTCGCCAAAAAAGATGGCCCCGGATCTCGTGGTGGGTTCGTCTGGGACAACGGGCAAATGCACCTGTGTGACGACTGCGAACTGAGCACAGAATTTGTTGGCGACGACAAGTATCACCAAAAAGTCACGGGTCTCCTGCGTTCATCGCGTTCCAATAAAGAATGGCGATTTGAGGGTGATGTCATGAGCCTTATTCCCCTCCGCAATCGTCGCCAAGACCCAGATGGCAATTGGCTAATGACCCGCATCAGCGAAGGCATGACCCAGTGGACGATGACCTCCGGTGAACACGCTGGCGCAGTGGGCTATGGACTCTCTGAGTACCTTGACCAAATAATTGATGGCTCTCCTGTGGGGTTGGCTGAGTAGGTTTGGTTTCCCCCGACACACCGCCGCCTTAGGGTGGGCGCATGGTCATTCATTTCAGCGATATTCGTCGGTCCCTTTGTCTTGGTCTTGTCAGCTTTTTGACAGCCGTGTCAGCGCTTGTCGCAGTCGCCCCTAAAACTGCGTTAGCTGATCCGTTTACATATGGCGATGTCTCGGCTGGTTTTCGCGGCAATTGCTCGCTCACCACGGACGGCCGAGCATTGTGTTGGGGCTGGAACTATCAGGGGTACTTAGGAGTGGGTAGTCGAGAAACATCAGTCACGGTGCCATCAGTTGTCGTTACACCCGCTGGTGTGCGTTTTGTTTCAATTGAAGCAGGAAATTATTTTACGAGCTGTGGTCTCACCACAACTGGCGCAGTTTATTGCTGGGGCGAATCTGCGCTTGGGCGCTGGACTGGGGCACCCTCAATCACTCCCGTGTTGGTGGCACTTCCCACTGGAGTTGTCGCCACGCAACTGAGTGTTGGTGCAAGTCATGCCTGTGTGATCAGCAACAACGGCGTGTATTGCTGGGGCAACTGGAGCACCGGAGAGTTGGGTGTTGGAATAATCGAACCCACCGTCACGCCAGTGCTTGTCACGTTGCCAAATAATCAAACCGCAATTTCAATTGCTGCCGGCGTCGCATTTACTTGTGCCGCCACAACTACTGGTTCAGCATATTGCTGGGGCACCAACGACGAGGGTCAAACTGGCATCGGATCAATATCCTCTCAAAGACAAGGTGGCGTTATGTATCCGACTGCCGTCTTGATTCCTAATGGCGTCAACATCGTGCAGGTCACCGCAGGTCTTGAGCGCGCGTGCGCTCTTGACTCCGCTGGCAATGCCTGGTGTTGGGGTCGCAATTACAACGGCTCATTTGGTGATGGCACATACATTAGAGATAGTCCCTCCCCGCGGCGTGTTGACTTGCCCGCCGGAACGGCGCTATCAAGTATCTCAACTGGCTGGTATCACACGTGCGGTTTGACAACAACAGGGACATTGTTGTGTTGGGGCACCAACGACAGTGGCGAACTCGGCACCGGCACAACGCTGGGCGGCAAGACAATTCGCCAGACAGTGTTGCCTGATGGAGTTGTCGCCGCCAGCATCAGTGCAGGAGGGTCTAAAACCTGCATGCTCACCACAACTAACGAAGCATGGTGTTGGGGCCTTGATTTATTCAACCCATCTGGTCCTAGAGATGCCCTCAGTTATTTTCCAAGAAAAATCCTGCCCGTCGGAACACCATCAATTGCGTCACCTACTGCATCTGCTGTGCAAGCGGAGCAAGCAACCGTCAGTGCGAGTATTAATCCCAACGGCAACAAGGCATCCGTTGTGTTGGCATTATCAAAAAATTCAAGTCTTGCCGAATCAACGGTTCGCACCATTGCGTTGTCGGCTTCTTTGCAAAATACACCAGCCAAACTATTTTCATCTTTTGCAATCAGAACAGTGCTTGCCGACCTTGATCCCCAGACGATCTACTACTTTCAGTTTCGTTCAACTAACGCTCTTGGTTCCACATCTTCGGTGATTGGTTCTTTCACCACGACTGGTGAGATTCCATCCGTCAACATTGATCCAATCTCTGATATTCATGGCGACTCAGGCATGGCGTCAATGCGCGTGCACCCACATGAACTCGCCACAACGACAGAACTCACCTATGCCCAAGACGCATCCTTCACACGGGACGTACACACCGTCGCTCTTGGAACTCTTCGGGGCAATGATGTCGTTGCTCTGCGAGTGAATCTCACGGATCTAGATGCGCGTACGGAATACTTCGTGCGCGTTAGCGCAAGCAACAGACTGGGCTCAACTCTTTCGCCCGTGGTGTCATTTACGACGGTTGGCGCATTGCCAACCGCCACTACCGGTTCAGCGACCACTACCGGCACAGGCGCCACAATCGAAACCACTGTCAATGCAATGGATACTCGGGTGACAACATCTGTTCAATATTGGCCGACATCATCAGGTCCCGAGCAGGGGCAACAAACCCCAAGTCGCGTGATCAATGGCACTACAGATCAATCTCTTTCATTTGAGATTGACGGTCTCAAGTTGGCCACCGAGTACAACTACCGAATAGTGGCAACCAATAACTTGGGCACCACAACTGGCGACACTCGCACATTGCGCACTCGCGGTGGCTCCCCAATTGTCAGCGCCGTCTCTGCCACCGATATCTCTCAAACAGAAGCCACGATCAAAGCATCAATCAACTCCAACGAGTTCAGCACATTTACCAAATTGCAGGTCTCGACCGATCGTTCTTTTGCTGATGACGTCAGCGAGTACTACGTCGCCCGCACACCTGCTGGGTCGACACGCCAAGCAATAGTGCCTCTTGGTGGCCTGACACCGCGCACCAATTACTTTGTACGATTTATAGCCACCAATAGTTTGGGCTCAACAACAAGCACAAGTATCGGTTTTGTGACCCGTACTCCGATCGGGGTCTCGATCAACAATGGCGACTCCAGCACCGACTCTGCCCGCGTGGTCCTCAGTCTTGGGGCCCCAGACAACGCTGACTCTGTGATCATCTCTAACAACCGCGCCTTTTCAAACCAGCGAGTCTTTGATCTGGACTCCAAGATTGACTGGACACTCGTTGCACTAGGCGAAAGCAAGGCAGATACACGCACGGTCTTTGTCAAATTTGTTCTTTCCGACGACACCACATCAGCGGTCTTTAGCGACAGCATCACGCTTACGGCTGCACGAACATCACCCGACAACACAGATTCTCCCGTCGATATCGCAGCACCCGCAAAAACTACAAAACCTGATGTCGTGGCACCTGTTGTTGTTGCCGCCACGGTTGATCCAAAGTTTGTCATAAACAAAGGTATCGCCACATCAAGTGCGCGTACCCGCTTGACTCTGTCCACCCACGATAATGCATCTGGCATTGCTCGAATCGAAGTGCGTGATGCAACAAAAAAGAAAACCGTGATTCGTTATGCTGTTTCGAGTAAAACTGCGCGGCACTCAATCAAAGTTCCAGTCGGCTCACGAGCGATTCAATTTAGAGTCCTTGACTCAGCAGGCAATGCAACTGCCTGGAAAACGATTGAATTTCGTTAACTAAAGCGCGGCATGGTCCACAAATCTTTGGGCGACTCCGACATCTCCAATTATCTCTACTTGCGTGAGCGGTAGTCGTCGCCACAGTGCTAACAACACATCGCTCGCCGCTCCTCGAATGGCACAGGTTCCTTTGGAGTGTTCTCCAAGCACGACGAATACCCCTGAATCTGATTGCGTTATCGTCCACTCCCCGACCACATCAGTGCAATGAATATGCACGCTTCCCCCGACGGCCAGCGCCCCTTTGCGCCCACGCGGCAAGAAATTTTCTAAAAACTCATCAATCCCGTCACTTGCCAATTCTGATTCGATGGCAACACCCAAATCAACGGCGTTGGCCGCATCCCAAGCGTGGACCGCAGTCTCGTGAGCCACACGACGTATCGCCCACGATGATCGCACTGGACCGGTCCAGGACCAGATCGTTGCTTCTGGATCAGCATTGTTAGCCACGCCGATAAGTTCTTGAAGACCTGCTGAATATGTCTTGATCAGGTCATCGTCCTCAGCACGTTTGACGGGAACTAACTTGTCAAAGCCCTGCACGCCGTCGCGCACAATTTGACAATGGGCATTATGCACGCGCGTCGTATGCCACACAAGATCAGAGATCGTCCATCCCGGACAAGAGGGCACGATTGAATCAAGCCGATCTTTGGCAACTTTTGCCAGTTCGTTTCCGTCGCGATCAAGAGCGTCTACAAAATCAGCTGTTTGCATCGGCTTTAAAGTGTCTTCGTGGCCTCATAAAGTTCTTTCCATTGCGCCAACGGAAGAACTCCTGGTGTGTCAGTGAGCACTTGCACGCAGACATGGTTGGCACCAGCGTCAAGATGAGCCTTGATGCGGGCAACTACCTGTTCTGTTGATCCCCACCCCACGATGGCGTCCACGAGTGCGTCTGTTGGCCCATCAATATCTGCTTGCGTCCAACCCAAGCGCTTGAGATTGTTGGTGTAGTTGGGAAGACCCAAATATGTCTTCATATGTTGTCGGGCGATGTCACGAGCCTTGACAGGGTCCGTCTCAAACACAACTGCAGTTTCAGGCGCCAACATTGCATCTGCCCCGATCGCCTGTCTCGCAACTGCAGTGTGCTCTACCGGCACAAAATATGGATGTGCGCCCATTGTGCGTTCGGCCGCCAACTTGAGCATCTTTGGGCCAAGTGCAGCCAACATGCGTCGTGGTTGCGTGCTTGGTTGAGATGCAAAATACATGCCACGATCCATCGCGTCGAGATATTGCACCATCTTGGAATACGGTTTGTCATAGGAGTTGCCGTGAACCCCTTCGACCATTGGTTGATGACTGACTCCGATTCCAAGAACAAATCTTTCCGGAAATGCCTCGGTCACCGTCTTCCATCCGGCCTGCATCGTCATTGCCGTTCGGGCATGCAAACTAGCGATGCCGGTTGCCAAAATAAGATTCTGCGTTGCCGATAAAAGTAGTGATGTTGATGCAAACGGTTCACGTCCGACAGCTTCTGGAACCCAAACTGTGCCAAATCCCATTTCTTCAATGCGCGCAACTGCAGATTGAGCGGTCTTCATGGGCTGCAGATCGAAATCAAAAGCCCATAGACCAACGCGTCCTAGATTCAAATTTGTCATATCGTCATTCTAAAGCGTGACTCGATGATGAATTACAGTCAGGGCGATGGCTAATCGGTCATTGATTGCCTAACCAATCATCAATCAACCGTCGTGCGATTGAAATGCCAGGTGGAATCATCGGCAATGCATCACGGCGATACCAGTTGGCGTCCATAATTTCAGTGGCGTCGCACACAATGTCTCCGTGGTCATAGCGGGCATGAAAACCAAGCATCAACGAATGCGGAAAAGGCCATGGCTGACTTGCTACATATCGCACGTCGGTCACGCCGATACCCACTTCTTCCAAAATCTCTCTGGTGACTGCCTGTTCGAGGTTTTCACCGGGCTCGACAAAACCCGCCAAACACGAGTACATCGGTATTTGCCATTGGACGCCTCGTGCCAACAAGGCTTCTTCGTCCATGCCATGACCGCGCGTCACAAGAGTGATGACAGCCGGAGCAAGACGCGGGAAAGCCATCAGTCGACACGACGGACAACTGAATGCTCTCTCGTAGTGACCGATTTGAGTAGGTGTTCCGCAGCGTCCACAAAATTGACTGGTGCGACCCCACTCCACGAGTTGTACAGCCCGCCCAGCGACTATCCACTCGGTGTGTGTCGCTCGACCATAAAACGTATGCAAATCAATCGCTGCTCCATCCGCAGGGTCTTGACCGCGGGGCACATCGACTCCCCAGCAGGCAGTATCGCCGTGCATCCCCAAAAAATGTGTGGTCCACCGCTCGTCAACGACGATGTCTTGCACCCACACAGCACTGCCCACGACATATATGTAACGATTGGCTTGCGCATCACTGCTGGGCTGCATCGTCGGGATAAAGTCAGTTTTGTGGGCAGCCATTGCCCACTGACGGTAGTTGTCGGCGGTGCCAATAAGATGCATCGCATGTCAACTTCTTCTTCATCTTCTGTCGTCATTGTCGATGCTCTTCGCACACCAGTTGGTCGCCGCGGGGGTGGCTTGGGATCGATGCATCCCGGAGACCTCCTGGGATTGGCACAAAAAGCCTTGGTCGATCGCACTGGTCTCGATCCGAGTCTTGTGGAGCAAGTTGTGGGTGGTTGTGTCAGCCAAGTCGGAGAACAGAGTTTCAATATCACCAGAACCGCGTGGTTGGCAGCGGGTTTACCTTTGACAACTGCTGCCACAACACTTGACACCCAGTGCGGATCATCCCAGCAGGCAACCAACGTCGCAACTTCGATGCTGGGCTCTGGTGTAGTCGACATTGCAATTGCCTGCGGGGTCGAAGTCATGACCCGTATTCCGATCGGCATCAACTCCAGCAAAAAACTTGGTCTCGGTGTGCCGATTCCCAAGTCATATTTTTCACAATACGAATTCACCTCTCAATTCGAAGGCGCCGAGCGCATCGCAGAACTGTATAACATCACCCGCCAAGACACAGATGAACTTGCCTTGTCATCTCAGCAGCGTGCCGCGCGCGCCTGGGATCAAGGACACTTCGACGGACAATGGATTCCTGTTACGGCCCCAGACCTAGATGAAGAAGGCAAGCCAACCGGCACAACGCACACAGTTCTGCGCGACGAAGGCATCCGCGAAAGTTCACTTGAATCGCTTGCCAAACTCAAGCCCGTTGCTCGTGAAAACGGTGTCCACACTGCGGGCAACTCCTCACAGATTTCTGACGGAGCCGCTGCGATTCTGATGATGACAGAAAGCAAGGCATCAAAACTCGGCTTCACCCCTCGCGCCCGCGTTGTAGACACATGTCTCGTTGGAGTAGATCCAATTCTGATGTTGACAGGTCCGATAGAAGCGACAAAACGATTGCTTGAGCGCAATAACTTGAGCATTGACGACATTGACACGTTTGAGATCAATGAAGCATTTGCCTCGGTTGTGTTGGGGTGGGCACGTGCTACCGGTGCCGACCTTGAAAAAACGAATCCAAATGGAGGTGCAATCGCCTTAGGTCATCCACTTGGCTGCACTGGATCCTTTCTAATAACAAAAGCTCTCTACGAACTTGAGCGCATCGGCGGAAGATACGCCCTTATCTCGATGTGTTGTGGTGGCGGACTCGGCACCGGAACACTTATCGAACGCATCTAGGTCAGGGCGGACAACACGAATCTTTCTCGAACATCGGCTCGGTCATATTTCTGTGTACTCATATTGTTGGGCAGTGCATGTAGTTCTGGCACCAAAACTTCCTCCCAATCGAGTGCGAGTGTCACCGTAGATCGTGTCGTTGACGGTGACACATTGGTCTTGATTATTGATGGGAAGAAAGAAAAAGTACGTCTGATTGGCATTGACACACCAGAAACCGTCAAGCCAAACACACCTGTTCAGTGTTATGGCCTCGAGGCATCACTGGCTTTAAAGGCAATGTTGCCTGCTGGCACCAAAGTTCGCATTGAGCGAGACGAAGAAGCACGCGACAGATACCAGCGGCTGCTGCTATATGTTTATCGCCAAGCAGACGATGTCTTTGTCAACTTGCAGCTAGTTCAACAAGGTTTCGCCCGCATAATGTCGATCGCCCCCAACACTGCCCACGCACCGTATTTTGCTGCCGCTGCCAACGCTGCCAACGCAGCCGCAATTGGTCTTTGGGGAGCATGCCCCCGATAGCGTTCAAGCATGGCATCTAAAGGCGGGTCACACTCTCCCACGCTGAACTCCCTACTTGGCTATGACGATGACAAGTGCCTTGTCATCTTGAGTTGTGATGATTTGGGCTCATGTCACGCTGCTAATGAGGGCGTTTATATGGCGCTTCGCAAAGGCATCGCAACTTGTGCATCTTTGATGGTTCCAGCACCATGGGCTAAGCATGCCGCCCAGCAATATCGCGGCGAAGACATCGGCGTTCATCTCACACTGAATGCTGAACATGCCAATTATCGATGGGGTCCAATCACCCATGCCCCAAGTTTGTTGTCCGGCGAAGGTGGATTTCCGCGCACAGTCACAGATCTATGGGAACATGCCGACAGCGACGAAGTCCTGCGAGAGTGTCGTGCCCAAATTGAGCGAGCACTCGCCTGGGGAATCGATGTGACGCACCTTGCTCCACACTTGAGCGTGATCACTTTACGACCAGAATTTTTTGATATTTATCTTGAACTAGCGGTCGAATTTTCTCTGCCGATTCGTCTGCCTTCTACCGTTTCCTCAGAACAAGCAGGATTCCCGTTTAGAGACCTCGCTTCTCAAGAAAACATCTTGTTCCCTGATCATTTCGACCATGACTGGCGTGCCGGCAGCCGCGAGCGCGTAGTGGATGCCATTTTGCAACTTCAACCAGGCGTCACCGAGATTCACATCCAGCCCGCAATCAACACTCCAGAGGTTCAAGCACTCGGGGAAACAGCAGTTGGATGGGTGGATGACCTTGCCCTTGTAACCACCGACTCAGAATTTATTTCACTCGTGAAAAAAAGCGGGGCAACGCTGATCGGGTATCGCGAACTCAGGAGCGCGATGCGAGCCGCGCGATAACAGCCTCAGCCTCACCGCTTGACAGCACCCCAAACAAGACACCCGTGCGGCCCTGTGCTTTTAATTTGCCCGTCATAAACGCCAGCGAGGGATTTAGCGCCGCATCCTTGGCCGCAATTCGCAAGACGACATCAGCATCGTCGGGTCCATGGACAACTTCATCTGTCTTTGAGAAAATCACCCTGTACTGAACTGTGTGCACAACTATTGCCTAATTTCGAACAGATCGGTTTTGCGAATACCCGCAAACAGATCGTCCTCCAGAGCGCCGTCATCAGGCAACGGCACAGATGAAACACCCAACACCCAATCTTCCCACGGATACAGGTCCGCCATTTCTTGATCATCAAGCCCAAACCACCATTTGGCCGTTGGATCGACCTGAGTTGCATGCGCGCGCAGTGAAGCACTTCGCACGCCGAGATACTTTGATATCTCGAGTCGAGTGGTAATGCGGTGGTCTTGTGAAGGGCGACTCAACCATTTTTCGTCGTAGGGAGACTCGCCAAGTTTTGCGATCATGGCATGATGGACTGCCATCAATCGTTCTTTTGACCACACGCTGAAATACATTTTTTGTGGCTGCCATGGTTCGCCCAACTCTGGATACCAACTGAAATCACCAGCACGTTGGAATGCCAACATGCTGATGTCATGAACTTTGAGGTGATCAGGATGTGGGTATCCGGTTTGGTCGTCGTTGTAAGTAAGAATTACCTGTGGTTTTTCCAACCGAATAATCCGCACCAGTCGGCCTACTGCTTCATCAATTTGGGCCATATGAAAACACTCTGGATTGTTATTGGCATCGCTATCTGCCATTCCTGAATCCCGGTATCCCAACATGTGAAGAGCATCAAACCCAATCACATCACAAGAATTCTGCAGTTCAATTGCCCGAATCGGCCCCATCAAAAGCCGTTCTTGCTCTGGGGTCAGTCCAAAAAATGGCTGACCTGGTTCACGCAGCAAAGGATTATTCAGGTCGCCCTCTTCACCACCAGTGCAACAAACTAAAACTGTCCTCACACCCTCGGCGAAATAACTGGCCACGGTTGGAGCCCCCTTGCTCGCCTCGTCATCAGGATGAGCATGCACTGTCAGCAGGCAGAGTCGATCCTGCTCTGCAGACAGAGGAGGGATGGACATAACGACAGGTTAGTAAAAATCCACTGATTGCCACCGACTTAGAACCGAGTGAATAGTCTGAGAGGATATGAGTCGTCCTCGAAGCGTTTTGATCATTTGTGTTGCCGTGCTGGCTATTGGACTTGCGGGTTGCTCTCGCAACGACGGGCGCGACATGAAAGCACCCCTCATCAATCAAAACGAATCCATCGCCATCGTCACCACTGCGCCGGCTGCGCCGACTACTGCAGAGGGTGATGATCTTGCGACATCAGCGATGACACTTTTGGTGCCCTGGGAGCCTGATGACGAAATCGACATTTCTTTTACATGCGACGGGGTCAACTCATCACCCGCCCTAACTTGGTCGGGTATTGACCCAACGGTCGGAGCGCTTGCTCTCGTTCTGTCAGATGATGATGCGCCAAACTATTTGCACTGGGTTGTCGCCAATATTGCGCCCACTACGGGGGGCTTCGTCGCAGGTGGCGCCAGCCCTGAATCAGTGGTCGCCAAAAATTCGGGCGGTGTCGTTGGCTACACGGGGCCTTGTCCACCAAAGGGCACAGTTCATTCCTACGCCCTGACTCTTTACGCTTTGGACCAAATGCTCAAAGTCCAACCTGGAGACGATGCAATTACTTTGCGCAATCTGATTGAAGAAGCAAGCACTGACCTAGCGGTCAGTACCTTCACATATCAGCGATAAGGCGTTCACACTACGGGGTTGTGCCACCGCCGAGGGTGGGCAATCTGAGAGACTGAGAGCATCAAGGAAAATTCAGACGACATCGCTTCGGTGCTCCCGATTGGGGTTTTTGAAGCCGACACGGATTGTCGTGTGCTGTGGGCCAATGACGGCTATCGAACCCTCGTATTGGGCGGTGCCGCAATTGTTGCTGGCACTGCCCCATGGGTAAATGCCCTGCCTCAAGAACGCACTGATTGCGAACAGCAGTGGCGCGCCCACAAGGAAACTGGTGCACCTTTTTCAGTGCAATTTCGCATCGGCACTCCTGCTGGAGAAACAGTTTGGGTGCAGGTCTCGGCCGAGTCAAATATTTCTCATGGCGTAACTAAGTATTTTGGTACCGCAATTGATTGCACATCGGCCATGCAACAAAGTGCACTTTCTCATCAACTCGTAAGTTTGCTTGATGCGTCAGGTGAAGCAGTACTCATTTTTGATCGTGCCGGAAACTTGCAATTTGCAAATGAAGTCGCCACGACAATGATTGGTGTCACCGAATCTTCGTTGACCAACACCGATGTTGCTGCTCGCACATTTATGCAAGCAATAAGAGATCAACTGCCACGGGAATTACTTGAACAATATGACCCAACATCACCGATAAATAAATGGCATGGTGAGATTGGCTTCCGTTCCCCTGATGGGCTGCCACGCACGCTGTCCGTTGTTGTTCAGGTCACTCGCGACCGTGACGGTTCAGTGCACCATTGGTCGGTAATTGCAAGTGACATCACAGAGGCTCGCCAACTGCAGACGGAGTTGACTCGTCAGGCGACACATGATGCCCTAACGTCGTTACCCAACAGGGTGTTGATTCTCCGAAAGATTGCGGAGGCGATTGAGCGAAGTCGCACGACAAAAAATACCGTGGCAGTTTTATTCATTGATATTGACAAACTAAAACACGTCAACGACACGATCGGCCACGCAGTCGGAGATCAATTTATTGTCACTATTGCGCAACGGCTAGTCACAGCAACCCGTCCAAGTGACGTTGTTGCTCGCATCGGTGGTGATGAGTTTGTAGTGCTCTGCGAAGGTCTGCTTGATGAACATGTCTCAATGGAAGTTGCTGACCGAATCCGTCTGTCAATTACTGGTCCACTCATTTTGCAAGGCATTGAAATTGATTCAGGCGCAAGTGTGGGAGTTGCCTTAGTTTCGCAAGAAATGCTGCGAACTGAATCCTCTGTTGATGCCGCTGTCACATTGCTACGTTGCGCTGACACCGCCATGTATCGGGCGAAACAACGGGGACGTGGTAGATGTGAGTTGTATAACAATGAAATGCACAGTGCTGCTCGCGAACGCTTGGTTCTCTCTGGACAACTTGAGCAAGCACTTGCCGCTCGTCAATTCAGCCTTGTTTACCAGCCACTAATCTCGGCACACACCAATCGCACCGTCGCAATTGAAGCACTTTTGCGCTGGAACCACCCAGAACGAGGTGAACTATCTCCCGCGACATTTTTAGAACTAGCAGAAGAATCCGGCCTAATAAATCCCATCGGAGACTGGGTCCTTGGCGCGGCATCTACAGCAATGCGGGGCTGGATAGATTCAGGGCTCCTTGATCGGCATACCGCCCTCCATGTAAATGTCTCACGTCGCCAGTTAGCCGATACGACTTTTGTTGACCGTGTCAGCACAATTCTTTCTCAAACAAGTCTCGACGCTCATCAACTCGTACTAGAGACATCAGAGTCAACTCTGATTGACAACAATCCGACGATTCTTCGTACTGTCACTACGCTCAAACGACAAGGCGTGCGTATCGCCGTTGATGATTTTGGTACTGGCTACTCGTCATTGTCTTCCTTGAGAACTTTCCCAGCGGATCAACTCAAACTAGATGGCACCCTAGTTCGTGATGTTGGGCGCACGGACGGTGGAGACGATCCCATTGTTCGCTCATTGATTCAGTTGGCTCATTCTTTAAATCTCACGGTGATTGCAGAATGGGTCAGCACATCAGATCAAGTCGATCGCCTGCGTATTTTGGGATGCGATTTTTTACAAGGTCATCATATTTCTGCACCACTTACCGAAAAAGCAATGCGTGAAAATTATTTGGGAACCGGCGCGGGTGCTGGCCCGGTACCGGCAAAGTAGGCCAATACATCATTGGATTTGGTGCTCAAACGCAGCACCTCTGCTTCACCAATAATGTCATTGACCACTGTCAATGAATACGAAGCGGTACCAACATCAGCCGCAGGCCGCAATTTACGAGCCATGTCAACCAACTTGAGTCCTGGATCTACCGTAAGAGCATTTGCAAATGATGCCATCACATCGTGAGCGGTCATCGGATTGCTGGCAACATGTTTTACCGAGGCTTTGAGTAATGCGGTGACGAAATCTCGCTGGCGAGTTGACCTTCCGATGTCTGACGTGCCGTCCATTTGCCAGACGCCATCTATTTTGGACTGATAAAAGCGACTGCGCACAAATGCCAGAGCTTGGGTGCCTGCTAATTGGCTACAGCCTCGCCGGCGGATGTAAAGCCCAGTGCGCCTATCTCGAGCGGGACGTTTGACACAAATCTCAATACCTCCAATGCCATCAATGATTTCCTTGAAACCCTGGAAATCCACTTCGAGATAGTGATGAATCGGAATATTCAATGCCCGCTGCACAGTGCGTGTCAACACCTCTGGGCCCTCTTGGTATGCGGTGTTTAGACGATTGGATCTGTCACTGTCCCCAATTTTTACCCACAAGTCACGCGGAACCGACAACAGAGCAACACCCTTGGTCGTGGCGTCATATCGCAAGATCATCATCGTGTCTGATCGCTGTCCGCCCGTGACCTCGGTAGAGCCAATATTTTTATAATCCGAATCAGTTGGATCAGTGGTTGAGCGCGTATCGGAACCCACGAGTAAATAATTTTCCAAACCAACTGTTGGAACCGACAGCACAGCCGCAACTGATGGCACACGTTTCACCGCATCAAATTGTGTTCCGGTCGCACGCACAATGCCCAATGCTCCAGCCAACGAAATTACAACTGCAACGACTCCAATCAGAACCCAGCGCGGGAGCTTTCCAGCCCGATCGAGACGCTCTTGAAACAGCACATTCCCACGGTAGCCAACCGACGCTGCGTCAATCGGTCACTGAGTCAATTTTGTGATTATGGCGCTTCATGCAGAGCGCAAATGCACAACATCAGCCGTGTCTATAAGGTGAAAAACAGAGTTATCTTCAAGCACAACTAGCCGACCATCGGCTTCCACATCAACTGCTTCACCAATGACCAAAGAACCATCGGGCATTTCAACGCGTACTCGTTGGCCGATTGTTTCAAGTGCCTGTTTATATTTATGATGCTGTTGCTGACTCGTGAGTGCGAGCAGTCCATCAAGTTCTGTCAGCATCTCCAGTAAGAGATCATGCGGGGTGATTTCTCTTTTCCACATACATTGACGCAGCGATGTGGCGTCCTGGGGAGCCCACCCCACATTCAGACCAATCCCGACCACCACATAATCAGGTAATCCATTGCTCACTTGACCGCCTGCTTGAGCCAGGATTCCTGCCAGTTTTTTACCACCAACTAATAAATCATTGGGCCACTTCAATTGTGATTGCACTCCTGTTGCATTGAAGACGGCTCGGCTCGCCGCAAGCGCCACCATCTGAGTTAGAACATGAATGTGGTGTGGAACCTCCCGAAAAAGTAGCGAGACCAACAAGTTGGTTCCCGATGGTGCCTGCCAATCCCGATCCAGCCTTCCCCGACCAGCAGTCTGGAAGTCCGCTTGCAATACGGTGCCGTGAGCCGCTCCCAATTGGGCTTGCCCCAGCAGATCGACATTTGTACTGCCTGTCTGGGGAACCCTCTGAATCAGCCAGTTTGTGGATTGGCTCGCTGCGGGGGTGTCCATTGCGCCAAACTATCAACCCGTGCTTAAAAAAATTCTGATAGCTAACCGAGGTGAAATCGCAGTTCGGGTGATTCGTGCTGCCCGCGAGATGGGAATCGCCACCGTTGCCGTGTACTCGGAACTAGATCGTAATGCGCTCCATGTCCGACTCGCTGACGAGGCTTGGGCACTTGGCGGGCAAACTGCGGCAGAGAGTTATCTCAACACGGATGCAATCCTCAACGCCATCACTCAAAGCGGCGCCGACGCGGTGCATCCTGGCTACGGATTCTTTAGCGAAAATGCCGACTTCGCGCAAGCCATTACGGACCTCGGCGTTGCCTTCATCGGGCCTCCCCCAGCAGCAATTGTAGAAATGGGTGACAAAGTCTCCAGTCGTAAAGCTGCTCTGCGAGGTGGTGCACCGATCGTTCCCGGGACAACTGAATTTGTAACAACAGCAAAAGAAATTCAAGACTTCGGCAACCAAAGTGGTTGGCCAGTCGCGATTAAGGCGGCCTTTGGTGGCGGCGGGCGCGGAATGAAAGTTGTGCACTCCGCAGAACAGGTCCAAGAAGCAATGGACTCAGCACAGCGTGAAGCAAAGAATTTCTTCGGTCGTGATGAAATCTACGTTGAGCGATATCTTTCCTGGCCACGGCACATCGAAGTTCAACTTGTTGGTGATCAACACGGAAATGTTGTGTGGATCAGCACCCGCGACTGCTCTGCGCAGAGGCGACATCAAAAACTAATTGAAGAAGCTCCAGCGCCAGGTCTCGCTGATGGGATTGAAGAGGCGATGGGGGCGGCAGCCGTCAAAGCTGCCAAAGCTGTTGGTTACTACAACGCCGGAACAGTCGAATTTATCTATCAAGATAACGAATTCTTTTTCTTGGAGATGAATACTCGTCTCCAAGTTGAACACCCTGTCACTGAACTCATCACTGGAATCGATCTTGTCGAGTGGCAAATTCGTGTGGCGAGTGGTGAAAAACTTCCGATGAACCAAAAGCAAGTCTTGGCTGCTCGTCGTGGTCACGCCATTGAGGTTCGTATCAACGCTGAAAACCCTGCGGGAGGAAAATTTCTGCCTTCTCCTGGTCTGATTGGCAAACTTGTTGCTCCGGATGGTTTTGGTGTGCGCTTTGACGGTGGTTATGAAACAGGTGACACAATCAGTCAGTACTACGATAATTTAGTCGGCAAGGTCATTGTCTGGGGCAAAGACAGACCAACTGCAATCGCGCGTACGGTCCGAGCGCTAAACGAGATGATTGTTGAAGGAATCGCTACAACAATTCCTGCCGACATTGCAATTCTGCAGCATCCTGATTTTCAAGCGGTCACGCACTCCACGAAATGGGTAGAAGAAACCCTCGATCTCTCTGGCATCGGCGCACCATCTGCATCTGCACCCACCGATAACAACGATGCTCCAATGGTTGAGCGCACGACCACTGTCGAAGTCAACGGTCGCCGATTTGATGTCAAGTTGTGGGTTCCAGAATCTGCCCCGACTACGAGCGCCGCCAAGAACAAGCGGCCTGTTCGGGCGGCGGCGACCGCGGGTAGTGCAGGTGGCGGTAGCGGCAAAGTCAGTGTTCCAATGCAAGGAACAATCGTCAAGATTCTCGTTGAGGTTGGACAAAATATTGAAGCAGGTCAAGCAGTTGTAGTTTTGGAAGCGATGAAAATGGAGAATCAAATAGAGGCCGACAAAACTGGAAAAGTAACTGCCATTAATGTCAAAATCGGCGAGACGGTTGGCGCTGGTGACGTTGTTGTGGTGATCGAATAAAGATCACTCAGCTGCTTCGGCAAGTGCTTCGGCAAGTGCTGGATGAACAAGCAGACTCTCTTCTATATCGGTTACTTTGAGATTGGCCGTGATTGCGAGCGCAACGATACTTATCAATTCCGCTGCGTGTCGGCCAACGATGGAGCCACCTAGTACCACTCCTGTTGCCGGGTCACTAATGATTTTCACGAAACCTCTCGTGTCATTATTGATTAGTGCCTTGGCTGTAATTGCAAACGGAACTTTCGTTACCCTGATTTTGCGACCAATCGAAAAAGCCTCCGCTTCGGCCAGCCCAACATCTGCTATCTCTGGTTCGGTGAAAATAGCTGACGCTGCTTTGTCGTAGTCCAAATGACGATGAACCCCCTTTGGTCCCTCAATCACTTGCTCTGCTACTTTTCTTCCCTGCATCGAGGCCACCGATGACAAAGGCAATTTGCCGCTCACATCTCCCGCCGCAAAAATATGGTCAATATTTGTCTGACAATGGCGATTGATATTGATGTACCCACGATCATCGAGTTGTACACCTGCGCTCTCAAGTCCTAAGCCTTCGAGATTTGGCAC
>SXGS01389941.1_pt1 | contig 70734 bp, 65 predicted proteins | sample 3174681 | NCBI WGS metagenome assembly SXGS01 (sample SAMN11356861, study PRJNA531348) | freshwater metagenome | isolation source: freshwater sample F1-80 | place: China: Fuxian Lake, Yuxi | collected 2017-12-25
CCTGAACCACCCGACCGTCGAAGTGGACGACACCGCGGTCGCGTCCATTCGCTTCGCGAATGGCGGCGTGGGTTCGATCGTCACGAGCCTGTCGCAGAAGCCCGGCATCTACACGAAGGTTCACATTCACGGCGCAAGCGGTGCGTCGATCGGCGTCGAAACGGACCGCGGCGCGACGTTCATCGCGGGCGTGTCGGAGATCGCGGAGCCGCCGCTCACGGATCTGTGGACCATACCGGGCGAAGAGAGTCGCCTCGCCGCGTTCCAGGCGGAAGACCGGGCGAGTTTCGCGCGCGTGAACGCGACCACGCACTACCACGCGCTCCAGATTCGCGACTTCTTGCAGGCGATCCGCGAGAACCGCCCGCCGCTGGTGACCGGCGCCGACGGCCGCGCGGTGGTGGAGTTGTTCAGCGCGATCTACCAATCCAGCCGCGAGCGAACGGCCGTGACGATCGGCCACTGCGCTTGACCTCTACTCAGGGTACGAGGACAATCCACTCACGTTCGCCAAACCGGACGACATGCCCAACCGACCCGGCGGAGAACCGTGTGCCCATCATCATCTTCTGCCCCGGTTGCAACACGCGCCTGACCTTGGGCGACGACCGCGCCGGCGAAACGATCGAATGCCCACGATGCGACGCGGCGATCACCATCCCGGCGATGATGCCGCCCCCGCCGCCCCCAAGTCCGGTCCCGCCTCCACTTCCGCCCACGCCACCGATCGTTCACACGTGGCCCGCGGAACCGGCCGAAGCGGATGCAGAGGAAGAAGAGCCTCGCGCGCCACGGTCGCGCCGGAGGCGCGCGGACGAGGACGACGGGGATGAGGACGACAAGCCTTGGGCGCGCGGGTCTCGACGGAGGCGCGACGACGACGACGATGGGGACGAGGACGAACCGCCGCGCCGCTCCCGCCGGCGGCGCGGCGGCTCCCGCAAGCCCGGCAAGGTCGGAGCGATCGGCGGGATGCTGATCGGTGGGGGAGCCTGGGCGCTGCTCGCGAACTTCTTCAGCATTGTGATTTTCCCGCTGTGGTGTTTATGGCCGGGGCTGTACTTCGCAATCGTGTTTGGCATTCTCGCGATCGTCCGCGGGGCCGGTTTGCTCGGGAACGGGTGGCGCCGGACCAACCCGCACACGCTCCTCGTCCTTCAAATCCTCCAGTTGGTGAATCTCGACGTGATCAACGTGGTTCTCGGAATCATCGGGTTGGTGTTCAACAACGACCGCGAGGTGAGCGACGAATACCGGTGGTGAAGCGGTCGCGGATCCCGTTCCTTCCTGCCGGGCGTTAGACTATCACAATCCCGCTCAACCAGAGGCATCGTAATGAGTCCAACACTTCAAGACTATGGCATTGATCGGCTCAGCGCCGAAGACCGCCTTGTGTTGGCCGAAGCGATTTTAGAGAGCGTAGCACAAGAGGCGGAGGAGGCGCCGGTTCCGCCGGCGCAACTCGCGGAACTGGAGCGCCGGCTCGCGGACAGCATTGCGCGGCCGGACGCGGTCACCCCGTGGGAAGTCATCAAGGCGAGGGCGCTCGCGAGGGCCAAGAAGTGAGCCTGTTCTTGGCGAGCGGGGGGCGTAAGCCCTCTGTTGCGCGCCCAATCCCTTTTACGTTAGTCAGGAGTGGTTGAGTGCGCAACAGGGGGCTTACGCCCCCGCTCGCCAAGAACGCGCCTAACCGCCGCTACCCACCTCCCTCCGCCTCTGGTATTCTGAGGCGATGTCTTCTCCCATCACGACCGACGCCTGGCTCGCGTTCGAAGACGGGTGGCTCGCGCCCTACGCGATGCCCTCTCGCGCCAGTCGCGGACGCAAACACCCCGAAACCGATCACCCGTTCCGCTCGCTGTACCAGCGCGACCGCGAGCGCGTCGTTCACTGCACCGCGTTCCGCCGCATGACCGGTAAGACGCAAGTTCTCGTGGCGAGCGTGAACGATCACCACCGCACGCGACTCACGCACACGCTCGAAGTCACGCAGCTCGCACGCACCGTCGCCCGCCGGTTAAGGCTGAATGAAGATTTGGCGGAAGCCATCGCGCTCGCGCACGACATCGGACACCCGCCATTCGGGCACGCCGGCGAGGACGCACTCGACGAGTGCCTCAAGCCGCACGGCGGGTTCGACCACAACCTGTTCGGCCTGCGCCGCGTCGATGAACTGGAGGAACGCTACCCGCAGTTCCCCGGACTGAATTTGTCGTTTGAAGTGCGCGAAGCGTTCGTCCAACACTGCGGGCGCACCGACGCCGCGGAGTGCGCCGAGTTCCGCGACAGCGGCGGGCCGCTCCTCGAAGCGCAGATCGCGGACGTGGTCGATTCCATCGCCTACGACACTCACGACACCGACGACGCGCTCGGCCTCGGCTTCATCACGATGGACGAACTGTGCCGCGTCGAGTTCTGGACGCGCGCCGCGGAACGTGTTCACGCGCACACGCCGGGACTGTCTGACGGGCCGCTGCGGGTCGCGGTGGTCCGTGAACTGCTCGCGTGGCAGGTGACCGACCTACTGGAAGAGACCGCGAACCGGATCGCGAGCGCCAACGTAAGATCGGTCGAGGACGTTCGTAACGCGAACACACCGCTTGTCGGGTTTACGCCCAATGTGCGCTGCCTGAAGGCCGGGTTGGAGCGGTTCCTTCACCAGCGCGTGTACAAGCACCACCGCGTGCTGCGGATGACTGCCAACGGGAAACGCATCCTCCAGACGCTGTTCGCGGAGTACGTGCGCTCGCCGGCACTGCTGCCCGAAAAGCACCTGCGCCGGTGGACCGGGGCCGACGCGATCATCGGCCCGCCGCCGCCGGGGTGGGTCACCGCGGCCCGCACCCGGCTCGACGGCCTCGAGCGTGTTGTGGGCGATTACCTCGCGGGCATGACCGACCGCTTCGCCCAACTCGAATACCGGCGCCTGTTTTTGCCATCGATTGAACTGTAGAATCGGAGTGTTAGAGGACCGACCACCGGAAACAGGGGCAGGGACGCGGACAGGGAAAGGCCCAAAACCAAAACCGGAACGTGATACTCCCGCCTCTCTGTCTCTGTGCCCACGCCCGATTCTTGTTTTTCTCCCGCCGTCCTCTGTTTATTGCCCTTTGTCCTCTGACCTCTGGTTCCCAATGCTCCTCACGCTGTTACGCGTTGCCTACATCATCCTCCTGGTCGGGATGGCGATCGTTGCCATCAGTTTCTTCGTGGACACGGAAGATACGGCGGCGATGGTCTTCGCCCCGCTCGGCATCCTCGCGATCGGCGGAGGCGTACTCTTCACGGACATGCGAGAGAAGCAAAAACACATCACCACCATCTCCGCAATGTACTTCGGGTTGCTCCTTGGACTATTGCTCGGCTACCTGTTCTCGCTGGTCCTCGAGCCACTAATGATGAACCTGTTCGGACGGGGACAGATCGTTACGCTGGGCCGCGTGCTGATTACCGTGGTTTGTTGCTATGTGACGATTTCAACGCTTTTGCAGACGAAGGATGAGTTTCGCTTCATTATCCCTTATGTCGAGTTTTCCAAACAGGTGAAGGGCGGCAAGCCCCTCGTGCTCGACACGAGCGTAATCATTGATGGCCGCATCGCCGACGTGTGCGATACTCGATTGATTGACACGACGCTCGTCGTGCCGCGGTTCGTGCTGCAAGAACTTCAGGCCATCGCGGACAGTTCCGACAAACTGAAACGCAACCGCGGGCGCCGCGGCTTGGACGTACTGAAGCGGCTCCAGAATAACCCGAAACTCGACCTGCAGATGCACGACGGGAACGTGCCCGAACTGCACACCGGCGAGCGGATCCGCGTGGACGAACGGCTCGTGATCCTCGCAAAGGCGCTCAATGCCCGCGTCGTCACCAACGACTTCAACCTGAACAAGATCGCGCAACTGCAGGGCGTCGATGTCATCAACCTGAACGAACTTGCGAACGCGCTGAAGACGGTGGCGATCCCCGGCGAGTACATGCAGGTAAAGGTCGTGAAGGCCGGGGACCAGATGGGGCAAGGCGTCGGTTACCTCGACGATGGCACGATGGTGGTGATCGAGCAGGGTCGGGCGCTGATCGGGCAGGACATCGGGATCGTGGTCACGAGTGTGTTGCAAACACCCGCGGGCCGGATGATCTTCGGTCGGCCCGATCAGCGGTCGAGCGGGTCGCACACGCCGTACTCCGGGAGCAGCACGCCGAGCGCATCCGGGCCGGGTGATGCGAGGGGTGAGCCAGGGCCGCACGAGCCGTCAAAGGGGGGCGACCCGAAGAGTTGACCCCACAACAGAGGACAGAGAGCAAAGAACAGAGATCAGAAGGCAGAGATCACAAGACAAAGAGCGTTTGTCTTCTCTAACTTCCGCCCTCTGCCCTTCCTGTCTTCTATCCACTGAATCTCTGTCCTCTGATCTCTGATGTGGGGTTCCGAATATGAGAATGATGCTGCTGGGGCTGGCCGGGGTGGGCGTGGCCACGGTTGGGTGGGCCGTGGCCGCCCAGCCGAGCAAACCGCTAACCGAACCGGCCAAGACGGCCGCGGTGCCGTCTGGAGACAACCCCCCACCCACCGCCACCGACGTGCAACTCGTCGAGCGGAACATCGCCGCCCGCAAGGAGTACGAGAACAGCCTCAAGGCGCTCCACGAACACTACACCAAGAGCGGCGAGAAGCAGCGGCTCATGTGGGTCGAGCGAGAACTGATGGCCTACCACCTCCTGTTGAAGCCGTCGTACAACCTTGACGTGAAGGACGTGCCCCCGCCCACACTCGAAGCCCGCGTCAACGTGCGCGAGGCCAACGAACTGTACAAGGCCTCGATGGAGTACAAGGGGAAGGGTCTGGGCGACGACTACATCCTGAACATGCGCCGGGCCGAACTCCTGCTCCGCGAGGTGCTGGAGAAATACCCGAGTTCGGACAAGATTGGCGACGTGGCGTACCAACTCGGCGACATCTACGAGAGTCGCGCGTACAAGCAGTACGACCGTGCCGCGAGATACTTCGAGCGGTCTTTCCAGTGGGTGAAAGGGGGACGCACCGACGCCCGGCTCCGCGCTGCCGTTCTTTACGACCGTCAACTGAACGAGCGCGCGAAGGCCATCGAACTGTACCGCGCCGTGGTCGAACACGACACCAACACCGAACACATCCGTCAGGCCGAGAAACGCATCGGCGAGTTGACCGGCCGAAAGTAAGAGAAGGGGAGAAGGGAGTGAGATGACACTGTGGTTGTCTTCTAACTCCCTTCTCCCTTTCACCCCTTCTCCCCTTCTCTTCTACAATGCCCGCATGGAACCTCTCGCGCGGCTGCGCTGGCCGGTGGCGCTCTCAATCGTCGCCGCGCTCATCACCATCGGGATGAAGAGTACCGCCTACGCGCTGACCGGCTCGGTCGGGTTGCTCACCGACGCGCTCGAATCCGTCGTGAACCTGCTCGCGGCCATCACCGCGTACTTCGCGCTGTGGTATGCCTCTCGGCCCGCGGACCCGTCGCACACCTACGGTCACGAAAAGATCGAGTTCCTGTCGAGCGGCCTCGAAGGCGTGCTGATCGTACTCGCCGGTTTCGGCGCCGCTGGCTATGGCATCCGCCGGCTCATCTCCCCCGAACCAATCGAAGCGATCGAACTCGGCAGCGGCCTCGCGCTGGCCGCGTCGGTCGTGAACTTCGCGGTCGCGCGCGTTCTGCTACACCACGGGCGCGTCCACAAGTCCATCGTAATGGAAGCCGACGGCAAGCACCTCATGGCCGACGTGTGGACCTCCGTCGGCGTTCTGCTCGGGCTGGCGCTTGTGTACCTCACAGGCCGTACGTTCTTCGATTCACTACTCGCACTCGCAATGGGATTCCACATCACATGGACCGGGCTTGGCCTGATCAGGCGGTCGTTCGACGGGCTGATGGATCACGCCATTCCCCTCCAAGAGCGTGACCGGATTCGCGAGGTGATCCGCACCAATCTGCCCGCAGGCGCGACGTTCCATCTACTGCGCACGCGACTGTCCGGCGCACGCCGGTTTGTGGAGTTCCACCTGCTCGTGAACGGCGACGTCTCGGTGCGTGAAGGACACCGCCTCGCGACGAAACTCGAAGCCGCACTCGAAGCCGCAATGCCGGAAGTGGCCGTGACGATTCACGTGGAACCGGTAGACGAACAGGAATCGTGGGAACCCGAATACTTGCGGCGACTGGGCGAAGAACCCACCCCGCCGACACAACCCAGCCAGACGCCGTGACGATTGACGACCTCTTATCGCAGTTGAACACCTCCGCTCTGTGGGTGCCGGCGGCGGGCACGACCGCGCTAGGCCTCGTCGCGGGCACGGTGGGATCGTTCGCGGTGTTGCGCCGGCAGAGTCTTCAAGGCGACGCGGTGGCGCACGCGGCGCTGCCGGGCGTCGCGGCGGCGTTCCTGGTCGGCGGGCGCGCGCCGCTCGCGCTCGTGCTGGGCGGGGCCGTGGCCGGGTGGCTCGCGATGCTGATCGTCACGCAAATCACGCGCCGCTCGCGGGTACCGTTCGACTCCGCGCTCGCGGGCGTATTGGCGGTGTTCTTCGGGCTGGGTCTGGTGCTCTTCACCTACATCCAACGGAACGTCACGGGGGCAGCACTCACGCCGCTGGAGCGCTACCTGTTCGGCCAGGCCGCGCTGGTCGCTGTGTCGGACCTGTGGGTGATCGGCGGCTTCGGCGTACTCACGCTCCTCACGATCCTCGTGTTGTGGAAGCAGTTCAAAGTGGTGAGCTTCGACCCGGCGTTCGCCGCGAGCCTGGGCTTCCCCGTGCGCGCGGTGGAACTGCTGCTCACGACGCTTACTGTCGTCGCGGTCGTGATCGGGCTGAAGGCGGTGGGGGTGGTGTTAATGACGGCGCTACTGATCGCGCCGTGTGTCGCGGCGCGGCAGTGGACGGACCGACTCGGGCGTGTGGTGCTGCTCGCGGGATTGTTCGGTGCGCTCGCGGGTATCGCCGGCACGATCGGGAGCCACCTGTTGAGTTACCAGTTCCCGAAAGCCGGTTCGGTGCCGACCGGCCCGACCATCGTGCTGTGCGCCACCGCACTTGTGCTGCTGTCGCTCGTCTTCGGCACCGCTCGCGGGTGGGTGTGGACACTGCGCCGGACTGTGGGGTCGGCTGCGCCCTCTACCGGCCCGAGTTAACAGCCGCCGATACTTGACGGCCGATTCCCGGCCTGGGAAGAATCTCTGGGAAATCGGTTCCCGTTGAGCTAAACTCACTCGTATTCTCCGACCTCCAGCAAACGGTCGCAGGTTGCAATGCGCGCACTCCTTCTAACGGTTCCGGGTCTGCTCTTCGTGGCCGGGTGCGGAAGCCCCGCACCGCCGGAAATTCCTCCCCCTGCGCCGTTTGACGCAACTGCCATGGTGGAAGCGGCGTTCACCGAGTACGACCGTAATAAGAACGGTTTCATCGAGGGGTCGGAACTCGACGTGTTCCCCGCCCTCAAAGGGGTACTCGGGGGGGTCGATGCGAACCGGGACGGGAAAGTCTCGAAAGACGAGTTGCGTGCCCGGTTCGAGAGCTACTCCGCGGCGAACACCGGTCTGATTTCCGTTCCCGTGTCGGTTACCCTGGACGGCGTCCCACTGGCCGATGCGACAGTTCAGTTCGTTCCCGAGGCGTGCATGGGTGGGACGATTCAGGAGGCGACCGGGAAGAGTCAGGCCAACGGAACCGTCCCCAAGTTCGTGATCGACGGGAAGGAGCAACCGGGACTTCAACCCGGCTTGTACCGGGTCAAGGTGACGCGGTCCGACGCGGGCGGGAAGAACCTCCCCGTCAGATACAACGTCCAGACCACCCTCGGAGCCGAGGTGTTCGGCGGTCGGGGAAGTCAGCCGCTTTTGTTTGCGCTGTCCTCCCGGTAGTTCCGATATTCGGACCACCGGGTCATTTCTATCTTTCCGTTTCCATCCGTTCGGAGTCCGTCTATGTTCTCTCTCTTTCGACCGCCTTTCGACCGCCCACGCCGTGCGAATCGTGCGGGGTTCACGTTGATCGAGTTACTGGTGGTGATCGCCATTATCGCAATCCTGATCGGGTTGCTGCTGCCCGCAGTGCAGAAGGTGCGCGAAGCCGCCGCCCGCATGAAGTGCACAAACAACCTCAAGCAACTGGGCCTGGGGATGCACAACTGCCACGATACAACGGGCGCGTTCCCGTCGGCCGGGTGGGGGTGGTACTGGACCGGTGACGCGGACCGCGGCAGCGGCCCCGAGCAACCCGGCGGGTGGGTGTTCAGCCTCCTGCCGTTCGTGGAACAGGCGAGCCTGTACGACATGGGAAAGGGGCAGACTGGGGCCGCGCAACTGACCGCTTACACCACCCGGAATGCGACGCCCGTCGCGTTCTTCATCTGTCCGAGCCGCCGGCAAGCGCTCCCGATCACTGGGGGCAGTGTCACCTACTACAATGCCAACGCCTCCACCGTGTTCGCCCGGACGGATTACGCAATATGTGTGTCCTCGACCGGCTCAGTCGAGTCCTTCGCCGGGCCACCGGACTTGGCGACCGGGAGTAACCCGGCGTACTGGGCGACCGGGGGTGGCTCTGGCGCGGCGAACCCCACCACGTTCAACGGCATTGCCTACAGTTGCAGTCGAGTGCGGATCACCGACATCACCAAAGGCACGACCAATCAGGTGATGCTCGGAGAAAAGTACCTGAACCCGACCAACTACACCACTGGCGCCGACCCCGGGGACAACGAGTGTGCGTTCACCGGGATGAACAACGACGTGTGCCGGAGCACGGCTAACCCGCCGCTGAAGGACCAACCCGGTTTGGGCGACACGTTCCGGTTCGGGAGCCAGCACCTCAGCGGTGTGAACGTCGTTCTCGCCGACGGCTCGGTTCGCACGATTACGTACAATGTTGCCCAGACCGTTTTCCAACCGATGGGCGACATTCGCTCAGGGGCCGTCATCAGCCTGCCGTGACCGCAACTCTTCCGCCGCTTGCGGCCTCGCGTCTGCATCACGTCGGTGCGCCCGCGAAGCCGCAAGCGGCGAATACCGCTTCGCCATGAGTTCCACTCTCGAACTCTGTTTGGTGCTCTCGGTTGTCGCGGTGGCGTGCGCGCTGCCGGGCGCCTTCCTCGTGCTGCGCCGCAGCGCGATGACCAGCGACGCGATCGGTCACGTGCTGCTGTTTGGGATCGTGCTCGCGTACTTCGTCATACGCGACCTGGATTCGCCGTGGCTGCTGGTCGGTGCGGTCGCTGCTGGGTTGCTCGCGGTGGTGCTGGTCGAATCGCTGGAGAAGAGTGGGCGCGTCAAAGCGGACGCGGCGCTGGGGCTGGTGTTCGCGGCACTGTTCGCGGCCGGTGTGCTGATGGTGAGCGTGAGCGTGAAGAATGTTCACCTCGACGTGGATCAGGTGTTGCTGGGCCAACCGGAGTCGGCGCGAGATCCGCGCTGGGAAGCCTTCGGCACCGCGATCGAGCCGGTGTGGATACTTGGCGCGGTGCTCGCGGTGAACGTGCTACTCGTGACGGTGTTCTTCAAGGAACTGAAACTCTCGACGTTCGACCCCGGGCTGGCGGCCTCGCTCGGCTTCCGCCCCGCGGTGATTCACTACGCGCTGATGGCGGTTGTGTCGGTCACGGCGGTGGCCGCGTTCGACGCGGTCGGCCCGGTGTTGGTGGTGGGGTTCTTTGTGGTGCCGGCGGCAACGGCATTCCTACTGACGGACCGGCTCGCGATCATGCTGGTGCTGGCGTCTGCGTTCGGTGTGGTCGCGGCGTTCGCGGGCACGTTCGCGGCGTCCGCCGCGAACACGACGACCGCCGGCGCGGTGGCCGCGGCGTTGGGGTTGCTGTTCGCGGTGGTGTTCCTGGTCGCGCCCGGTCGCGGTTTGATCGCGCAAGCGTTCCAACACATTCGGCAGAAGCGGGCGTTCCACGAACTGATGCTCGCGGTTCACCTGATGCAGCACGAAGGCACGCCGGAAGAAGCGGAAGAATCGCGCTGCGTCGGGCTGCACAATCACCTGTCGTGGAAGCCGGCGCAGGTGGCCGCGGTGGTGTCGCGCGCGGAGCGCAATGGGTTGGTGGTGCGGGCAGGTGAAGCGCTGAAGCTCACGGACGCGGGAAGGGCGAAGGCGCGAGAGGTGTTGTGAACACCTGCTTTGGCTTTGCCCTCTCCCCTTGCGGGAGAGGGCAAGAGAAATCCAACCTACGGCTTCGCATAGGGGATCATGTCCGGCGTCTTCGGCGACTCCACCTTCGGCACCACGGGCGCGGCCCCCAAGAACTTGTCGATCTTCCACGGCAGCCCGGTGAGATCGCGATCACCGGAAACGGACTGCGTGCCGTTGTCGAGGAACGCGACTCCGGTCACGCTCGCGACGTGCTTGCGGAAGATGGGTATCTCCTGCTTCGCGGCGGACGTGTCCCACAGCCGCAGTGTGCGGTCCGCGCCGCCGGTCAGCACCCAGCGGCCTCCGTCCTTCACCGCGACACTTCGCACGCCGCCTTCGTGACCCGTAAGCGTGAACTTCGCCTTGTCCTCGCCGAGGAACCACACGCGAACCGTGCCCGCGTCGTTGCCGGCCGCGATCCACTTTCCGTTCGGGCTGATTGCGACGGCCGACAGCGGCGACGCAAACTTGCCGTAGCGTTTCAGTTCGCGCCCGTCGGCGAGATCGAGTAGCACGAGTGCGCTTTGAGTCGCGACCGCGACGAACTTCCCTTGTGGGTCCATCGCGACCGCGGTGACAAGGCCCAACTTCTCGGCGCGCCAGCCTTCCTTGCCGTCGGCGATCTTCCAGTAAACCACGGTGCCGTCGAAGCTGCCGCTCACGACCCACTTGCCGTTCGGCGTGAAGCTGACCGCGCTCACAAGACTGGTGTGGTCCGCGAACTTCGCGGCTTCGAGACCGCTGGTTAAATCCCACACGCGAGCGGTGCCGTCCATGCCGCCCGACGCGGCCCACTTGCCGTCCGCACTGAGCGCGACCGACCACACGCTCGCGGTGTGCCCGACCAACCGCTTGATGTCGCGCCGTCCTTCCACGTCGTAGTAGCGCACGCTGCGGTCGCCACTCGCGACGATTGCCTTGCGGCCATCTGGGCTAAACGCCCACTGGTTCGCAGAGTCGCCACGGGCTTCGAGCGGGTCGAGTTCGCCGGTGTTGTCCTTCAGCGTCGGACCGTTGAGGTTGGATTGATAGAGACCGCCGAGGGCGAGTTCGCGCGCGATGTCGCCGAACGCCTGCAACCAGAGCTGCCGCGTCACGGTGCCACCTGCGCGGAGCGAACCCACGTGCTTCACCATCGTGTCGGACTGACTGATGCGCGCGCGGAACTCGTCGGCAGTCAGCCCGACTTCGCTCGCACCCGTGAGTAGATCCACGTCCGCTTCGTACTTCTGCGTGATGGTGCTGACGACCTCGTAGCGGCTTACCTTTGCCCCGGTCTTCGCGACGGCTTCCGCGTACTTCTTTCCGTCGGCCTCCATCGTCTTGATCGCGGCTTCTTTGCCGGGATACAGTGCGCGAACCACATCGGCTTCTTCGCGCTTGAACGCTTTCGGGTTCTTGTTGAGGTGGTCGAGCACCTGATCCACTTTCGGCAGAATCCCGGTGACGTGACACGACATGCACGACACGCCCGCTTCGACGGCACGATCCGGGCGCTTCGGGTCACTCACGATGTTGAGCGGTCCCTTGTCCAGTCTGTTGTTGACCGCGTTGATGAGGTAGTACGCGTGCAGCCCGTTCGGTAGCGCGAAGATGGCTTCGCCGCCCGCGTGCTGGAACGGGTTCTCCGCGAGTCCGCCCGGCCCCAGCGGGAACGCGAAGATGTTCCGGCGATCCGGTAACAGGCCGCCGTTCACGCGATCGACAAGGTTTGCTTGCGGTTCGTCGAAGTCGTAGGTGCGCCAGTACATGCCCTGTGCCGAATCGTGGCGCTCCAGAATGCGGTTGAATCGCGAGATGCCGCTGCCGTTGAACCCAACGCGCGACACGCGCTCTTGCTTGATGTTCTCCGCGGCATCAACGCGGATCAGTTTCTCCAAGTCGGCGAGGTTCGCGGGGAGTTGGAGCACGTCGTAATAGAGCGGTGCGCGCGACGCTGTGGCAACGAACCAGTCGGCGCGCACGAGCGGTTGTTTCGCGGCCGTGCCAACGGACACCGCCCGCGCGCTCACGGAGTCGTCGATCACGCCATACGGGTACTCTTGCAGAATGCGGTTCCAGATGGTCGCGTCCCACACGTACCAGCGCAGGTCGATGCGCAGAACGGTGCGGTTACCATCGATCGCGACGGGGTTCACGATCTTCGACCCCCACGACAGGCTGTTCACGAGTTTCGCGAGCGCGTTGCGGTACGTCTGAAGTTCCTCGTCGGAGAGGCCCGCGTTGGAGAGGTGCGTGAGCGTGAAGTATCGCTGGAAACGCCGCGCGCGCTTGTCGAACGTTTCGAGGTCGGCGAGAACCGCGGCGTAGGTGTCGGGCTGTGTGATCGTGACGCGTGCGGCTTCGGCTTCGCCCGTGGGTGCACCCGCTTCGATCCACTTCTTGAGGATCGCGAGTTCAGCGGCCGACGGTCGCGGTTGTTCATCGGGCGGCGGCATGGTGCCTTCGTTTACGCGTTTGTAAAGCCGGCTGCCCTTGAGGTCGTTGGGCACGATGTGCTTGCGCGCGACGAGTTTCGCGAGATCCGTGACGAAGTTCATCGATCCTTCGATGCTGCCGTCCTGCCCGTGGCACCGGTAGCAGTGCGTCTTGAGTACGGCCTTCGCCTGTTGCGCGAGTTGCTTGTCGCCATCAGCAGCGCTCGCGTGCGAGGCCAAGGCAAAGAGCGCGAGTATCGGTAGGAGGGTTGTGCGCATATCGTCTTCCCGTGAGCGCGGAGCGTCACCTATCCGACGTATCAGAAATGTCGGACGATTGCTACAACGCGAGTGTAACACGCGAGTAACCGACCACACCCCACCTGAGGTTCTCGACACTCGGGTGTAGAGCCTACTTTTCCAACACCAAATCCAGCACCCAACACCCGCGAACGTGCGTCCTCTCACCTCGGCAGTGGGCGAGTAACTCTTCGTTGTCACACCCGGCGTCTTGAAGGGCGTCCGCGAGGATCGGCATCGCGCTGAACTCTCGCAAATCGTACACCTGGCGAGCGAGCGACACCACGGTGTCCGTGCGCCACTCCGGGGAGAAGTGCGGTTCGCGGAACGGGTTGCCGGCCACTTCCCACACCGTCGCTCGCATTACGAGGTGTTGCACCGCGGTCGCGGGTGTCGGAGCGGGCACCAACTCGAAGGTCCCCGTGTGCGCCTGGACTGCGGCGTCGAGTACTCGCGTGCCAACCATTTCCAGCGGCAGCGGCCTTGTCGCGGCGAACGACACAGCCCAAGCGAACTCGGAACGTAGCCTCGCGGCCATATCAATATCGAGGGCGGGATGTTCGCTCGACGCGCGGTAAGCCTCGTACGCCTCCTGCGCGACGGCGCGGCACCGCCAGCGGGCGTTCTCCATCGTGTCGTCGGGGGTTCGGCTGTCGGCGTAGCGATCGATCACGTCGAGCGCGTCGGTCAGGTCCGGGTGATCGAAGAGGTCGCTGACAGCGCGGCAGAACGCGACCGCCAGCAGGCGCTGGCGGCGCGGGGAGAGGTAGTCGAGGATATACCGCACGTGAGTGCTGAAGTCGGTCCCGGTTAGCCACTCGTCTTCGTTCATGAATACATCCCAAAAACCAAACAACAAATCTTAGAGCCAAACACCGCGCGTCTTGGGTTTTATTGGGCTTTGTTGTTCCGATTCTGGGATTCGCGATTTACTCCCGCGGCAGCAGGTCGATTACTTGCGCGAGGTGAAGTTCCGCGACCTGCGGGGCGACCAGCGCGTTCGGCGAGCAGACCCGAACCTGTTTGTAGCAGAACCCGTGCGGTGCGTCCGCGTCGGGCCGCGGGTCGCGGCAGATGTGCAACTTGCGCGCGATCACGTCGAGCACCCAGTACTCGGTCACGCCCGTGGCAGCGGTCCGGCCCGCCTGCTCCGCGAGGTCGTAGGCGGCGTCGGCGTCTTCAATGTCGATCACCAGAACCGGAAGGCGCTCCGCGTCGGTCTTGGGTTTGGCGCGAACAACCGTGATGTCGGGCGTGTAGTCGCCGTCGGGCACCACAGTCTTCGGGTCGCGAGCGAGTACGGTGTACAGGTCCGGCGAAAAGACGTTGCGGAGCCAGTTCTCGGCCATGCGTTGCGAAGTCGCCGCGAGCGAACGGTGGGCGGGCAATACGGTGGTGGACATGCTCGAAACCTCCGTGAGAGAGGCTTTCAACCCGGCACGAGGGGACTTGAAGACCCGCACCGCCCCGTCGTGTGAGCGACCGGATTCGGAGCCGCAAGGAGATGCCTGCGGATCGAACCAAACTGACGGGATTCGGGTGAAAGTGGCCGCCCCATGTGAGGCGCCAGTGTTGTGAGTGGGCACGATCGGACAGATCGCGAAACCACTCCGGGAAAGGACACTGTTCGAATTGTAACAGAGGCGGCGCTGCGCCGAGCGCAGAAACCCAAAAACAGTCAGACGCGCGAGCGAATTGTTTCGCGCTATTTTCCGCGCGCACCCAAACGAACTGCGCCTGTCACACGTCGAATGGATCAGGTAGCATTGGCGCGAGTAGCGTACTCGTTCCGTTGTGCCCAACACTTCGACCACGTCCATCGCGGGAGAATTACCATGTCCGACAACCGTGACCCGTCACCGGGGCAGAAGCCGGAAGCCGAGACGAACCACCCCACCAACTGGCGCGCGGTGGGCATCATTCTCGTGTTGTTCCTGAGCATCCCGGCGGGGTATCAGGTCGTCAACTGGGTCGAGAAGTCACGCGACGCGAAGGCGAAGCAGACTGCACTGACGAACGCGAAAGGCGAGTACGACCGGCTGCAAGCGGAACACAAGGCCGCACAGGACGCCGCGCAGAAGGCGATGAAAGACGCCACGGACGCGGAGCAAACCATCGGCATCAAGTATCGGGCCGAGATGGCCGCGGCGCGGAAGATCCTCGAAGAGAAGAACTTCACCGTGCGGCTCACCGGCCCGGCGCGGGTTCAACCGGGTGCGCCGAACACGTGGCAAATCGAAGCCCTTCAGCGCGACGGTAAGGTGGTGAAGGCCACCAAACTGGAAATCGCGGTGAAGGACGCGAACGGGGCCGAACTCCTCCGCGACACGCACAACAACCCCACGGACGCGACCCCGCTCGTACTCACCGCGAAGTTCTGGGAGAAGGTAAAGCCCGGAACCGACCTGTTCCTCGAAGTGGTCGCGTTCACCGACGACAACCGCACGAGCGTGCTGGCCGAACGCATCCCGCTCGCGCGCCCGGTGTACATCACGCACCTCCAGACCGACAAGCCGCTTTACAAGCCGGGCGAGACGATCCGGTTCCGCTCGCTCACGCTGGAACGCTCCACGCTTTTGCCGCCGACGAACGATCAGCACCTCCGGTTCAGCCTGCGCGACTCCGGCGACGCCGTCACTCAACTCGACGTGGGCAACGGGCGGCTGTTGCGCGACCTGCAACCGGTGATGGGGCCTGACAAGAAGCCCCTCCGCGGCATCGGCGTGGGCGAATACACGATCCCGGCCAACGCGTCGGGCGGCGAGTACAAACTCGACCTCTACGAAGTGACCAGCGAGAAGCCCGAAGGCACGCTGCTCGAAACGCGCAAGTTCATCGTGAACCGCTACGTGCCGGACACGTTCGAGAAGAAGCTCGAGTTCGATGGCAAGTCTTACGGCCCCGGCGATGTGGTGCAGGCACGCATCGAGGTGTCACGCACCGCGGGCGGACCGATGAAGAACGCCACCGCGCAAGTCGTCGCGAGCGTGGACGGCAAACCCTTCCCCGACCAGAAGAACGAAAAGCTCGCGCTCACCGTCGAGCCGGGCACCGGCAAGGCGGTTCTCAACGTCCGGTTCAATGTGCCGATGGACATCTTCGAGAAGGCACAGAAAGACACGCCGCCGAACGCGACGCTGAGCGTGACCATCGAGGACGGCAGCGACCTCGAGAACATCCTGCGCCCGATTCCGCTCGTCACGAAGAACCTTCGCGTCGAGTTCTTCCCCGAAGGCGGCGAGTTGATCGATGGCGTCCCCGGACGCGTGTACTTCCAGGTGCGCACGCCGATCAACAAGCCGGCCGACGTGAAGGGTGTCATCACCGACGGCACGAACACCGTCGTCGCTGACATCAAGACCGAGACCGACGCCGAGAACCCCGGCGTGAATCGCGGGCACGGGAGTTTCACGCTCACGCCGAAGGCCGGTGCGAAGTACTTCCTCAAACTCAGTTCACCAACCGGCATCGTCCCGCCCACGCCGGAAGGGTTCCCGCTGCCGCCTGCGAAGGCCGACGGCGTGGCGATCACTTCGCTTGACACGGTGACCGCGCAGGGCGCGACGATTCGCGTTCGCTTGCAAACGGCGAAGCCGAAGACGTTGCACGTCGGCGCATACGCTCGCGGTCGCTTGATCGCGCACCAGAAACTCGACGTTGAGGCCGGCAAGCCGGTCGAAATCGGCCTTGCGGGCGACGAGGCGGTTGGCGGCGTGACTCGCGTCACCGTGTTCGAGGAACCGAAGGGCGGCGCGCCCGGTGCCGCAAACCTGATTCCGCTCGCGGAACGGCTCGTGTACCGCAAGTCGGCGTCGCAACTCATGCTGAACATCAGCCCTGACAAGTCGGGTTACACGCCGAGCGGCAAGGTGAAGCTCGAACTCTCCGCGTTCAACGAGAAGGAGAAGCCGACGCCCGCGGTGCTGCTCGTTGGTGTCGTGAATCGAAGCGTCATCACGATGGCCGATAACAAGACCGACCGACTGATGCCGACGCACTTCATGCTGTCGGGCGAGATCAAGCACCCGGCCGAACTCGAACACGCGGACTTCTTGCTCACGGATCACCCACGAGCCGGCGTTGCGCTTGATCTCTTGCTCGGCACACAGGGCTGGCGGCGGTTCGCGGAGCAGACCGGCACGCCGGGCAACCCGAACGACAAGGTGGACGTCGAGAAGATGCTCGTCGCGCACGGTCAGCGCACATCCGCGCCGTTCGCGCTGTACCAACTCGAAGAACAGCGGATCAACGCGGAGTACCGACCGAAGATGGAGCAGACGACGATCGCGCTGTCAGTCGCGCAGACCGACTGGAACGCACTGAGCGTTGCGCAGGGGCCGGGCTTGGCGGGTGAGGTCGCGACCGCGAAGACCGTGTTCGACGCCGCGAACAAGCAGCACACCGAAACCGCGGCCGAACTGTACCGCTACGAGACGCGGTCGCGGCGGATTCAGTCGTGGGCGCTGCCCGCGCTGATGGTGTGTTTGATCGGGCTGGGCATCAGCGGGCTGTCGCTCGCATCGCAGAAGCCCGGCGGCTCGCGTCGGCCGTTCTACCTCGGTTCGGTCGCGCTGTTCGTCCTCGGTGCGTGTGCGCTCGGCGCGATCGTAATGACGCGTGGCACGCAAGCCGCCGAAGTCGCGTGGGACGAACTCGCCCCGAAGCCCCGCGGCGCGCAGATGTTCGCGGCGCGCAAGGAGGCTCCGAACGCGGAAGCGGCCCGCGGAGAGGGCGCAGAGCGGGAACTGGACGAACGCGTCGTGATGGATGCCGCCGCTCCGCGAGCGCCGATGGCGCCCGGAGTGGCCGTGCCGCGACCGAAGGCGGATGCGAGGGGGGAAGCGAAGCCCGCCGACGGGAGGTTCAATCAAGTCAACAAACTCGCCGAGAACGTGAAGCGAGAGCCGGCTGACGCGATGCAGCGCGACAAAGCAAGGGTCGCGAACGCACTCGCGAAGGAGCAGCAACCCGCGCAGGCCGGGCGCCCCGGTCGGCCGTTCCCCGGCGGTGGGCCGATGGGTGGCCTCGCACCGGAACCGTTCCCCGGTAAGGGCGGCTTTGGCCCCGGTATGCCGATGCCGGTTGTGATGCCGTTCGTGGTGCGCGAGTACGCGCACCAACGTGACCCGGCGCTCGGCGAGGTGCGTTCGGACTTCACCGAAACCGTGTACTGGCACCCGGTCCTCGTGCTACCCGAAAGCGGCAAGGCCACCGTCGAGTTCCAACTCTCCGACGACATCGCGCGATACGAAGTGCTCGTCGCCGGGCACACGCTCGACGGCCGCATCGGCGCGGTCACCAAGATGATCGAGGCACGCAAGCCGTTCAGCGTCGATCCGAAACTGCCGCTGGAAGTCTCGCACACCGACATCATCGACGTGCCGGTGCGCGTGACCAACGACAGCGGTGAGAAGCGGAGCGTCGCGTTCACCACGCTCGCGACTGGGTTCAAGGCCGACGGTATCTTCGCGGACGCGCTCGCCCTCGATCCGAACCGCTCGGGCCGGAAGATCGTTCGCCTGAAGGCGGACAAGATTCAAGGCGAAGGCTCGCTCCTCGTCACGGGAACGAGTGGTGCCGAGAAGGACAGCATTCTGCGCACGACGAACATCGTGACCGACGGCTTCCCGGGCGTCGGGTCGTTCAGCGATATGATCGAACGCCGCGCCGCGGGTAAAATCGTGCTGCCAAAGGACATGGTGCCGGGCACGCTCAAGGTGCGGCTCGAAGTGTATCCCACGTCGCTGTCCGATCTCGTGAAGGGTCTCGACGGATTGCTTCGCGAGCCGTCCGGGTGCTTCGAGCAGACCTCCACCTCGAACTACCCGAACACGCTGATTCTCGACTACATGAACCAGACGAACCAGACGAATCCCGAGGCCGCGAAGCGGGCGAAGGGCTTGCTCGATTCGGGCTACGCGAAGTTGGTTTCGTTCGAGTGCCGGGACACGCCGCAAAGCACGAAGCACGGCTTCGAGTGGTTCGGCGGGGCGGACCAGCAGCACGAAGCGCTCACGGCATACGGCCTGCTCCAGTTCAAGGACATGGCCCGCGTTCACGCGGTCGATGCGGCGATGATCAAGCGGACGCAGACGTACCTGCTGTCGCGTCGCGACGGGCAGGGCGGCTTCAAGCGGAACGCGCGGGCGCTCGACAGCTTCGGCGGCGCCCCGAAGCACACGACCGACGCGTACATCGTGTGGGCGCTGGTCGAGAGTGACCCTGACAACCTGGAGAAACTGGATCTGACGAAGGAGATCGCGGCGCTAAAGGCGCAGGCGATGGACGAGAACTCCGTCGGCGGGAAGGACGCGTACTTCGTCGCGCTGGTCGCGAACGTGCTGAACTTGCGCGGCGACGAGAAAGACGCTCAGCAACTTCTCGACCGCCTCAAGGACAAGCACGTGAAGGCCGGTGCGGTGACGGGCGCGGTGACGAGCATCACGCGATCCGGCGGGCGCGACCTGGAGATCGAGACCACCGCGATCACGCTCCTCGGCTGGCTCCGCGTCAACCACCCGAAGTACGGCACCGCGATCAAGGAATCCACGAAGTGGATTTCGCAACAGCGCGGTGGCTACGGTGGGTTCGGCTCAACGCAATCGACCATCATGGCGCTGAAGGCGCTCACGTTGTTCGCGAACAAGACCAAGCACCCGTCCGAGAGCGGTGAGATTAACGTCTCGGTCGGCGGCAAGGTGATTGCGACGCGGAAGTTCACCGAGAAGGACGTGGAGGTGATCGGCCTCGACATCGCGAACGCAGAGGCGATCTTCAAGCCGGGCGAAACGACCGAAGTGGAGATCGTGACCGACGCGAAGCAGGCGTACCCGTTCGCGCTGAGTTACACCTACACGACGCTCACGCCGATCAGCGCCGAGAAGTGCCAGGTGAAGATCGACACGAAGCTCGCGAAAGCGGAAGCGAACGAGGGCGACACGGTGCCGCTAACGGTGACGATTGAGAACCGCCAGAAGACCGGGCAGGGCATGACGGTCGCGGTCATCGGCATCCCGGCCGGGATGAAGGTGCCGACCGACATGAAGCAACTCACCGACCTGCGCGAGAAGGGGCAACTCAGTTTCTTCGAGCTTCGCGGTTCACGCGAACTGGTGCTGTACTGGCGCGAGATGGCCCCGGAGCAGAGGATGGTGCTGACGATCGACCTGGTGTGCGACGTGCCCGGCGAGTACCGCGGCCCGGCGAGTCGCGGGTATGTGTACTACAACGCGGACCACAAGTGTTGGGTGCCACCGCTGGCGATCAAGATCGTGCCGAAGGAGTGACCGCGAGTGAGTGCGTAAGCAAGGTTCGGCGCGGGTGTGGCCTCGGCGGCACCCGCGCCGAACGCATTTTCAGCCCGGCGCGGACAGCAACGCCGGAACAGGTCTTGTCTCTGCGTCCGCATTGCCGGTCAAGGAACTTCCCGGTGGCCATCCGATCGCGAACAGCGCGAGACAACGGTTGACGGTCACCTTCCACATCTCGGTGGTCCCGTGATCCGGCGCGATCTCCATCTTCGCTAACGTCAGTACTGAACGCAGAGTCTCTACCGCCGACCCGGCACCTGCTCGTATGCACCGTCGGTGGGCAGTTGCGGGGCACGCTTGCGCGAACCGTGGGCGGGGTAGGCATGTCGCGCGAAGCCGTGACGGAAGTGATTCGCGAGATAATCAGGCAAGAATCTAACGTGGTTTGCCACGTATTCGGCTCCGTGGCTGTGGCGAGTCACAGTCTGGCACACCAAATGCAATCCGCAAACCACTCTCTCGGACTGATTGCTCGAATCACCTTTCCGCGCGGGCTGACTCTTCCCAGACGCGTTGTTGGGGACGTATTGCCGGAGGATGTCAGATGGGTCGGTCAGCGGGAGTTGTTTACCTTGTCGGTGCGGGACCGGGCGCGCCGGACCTCATCACCGTGCGCGGTCTCCGCATTCTCCAATCCGCTGATGTCGTCCTCCACGACGCGCTCATCTCGCCTGAACTACTCGAAGAATCCAAGCCGGGCGCGGAACTCGTCTCGGTTGGGAAACGCGGCTACTGCGTCGGCTCCACGAAACAAGAAACGATCAACGACGCGCTCGTGCGGTTCGCCCGCGAAGGCAAGTCGGTGTGCCGACTGAAGTGCGGCGACCCGTGCGTGTTCGGTCGCGGAGGCGAGGAGGCCGAAGTCCTCGCGGAAGCCGGGGTGAAGTTCGAGATCGTACCGGGCGTGACATCCGCCGCGGGAGCGTGTGCCGCGGCCGGCATCCCGCTCACGCACCGCGACGCGGGCCAAGCCGTGGCGCTTGTTACCGGCCACCACGACCCGGATTCGCCCGACTGCACGCTCGACTGGGAAGCGCTCGCGCGGATGCCGGGGTTGGTGTTCTACATGGCGGTGCGTCACGTCGCGAAGATCGCCGCGAAGCTCAGTGACAGTGGGCTGTCACCCGACACGCCAGCGGCGGTGATCGAAAGCGGCACGCTGCCCGGGCAACGTGTGCTGATTGGCGATTTGAGTGATATTGGCTGCGTTGCAGCGGGAATCACGGGGCCGGCGGTGTTCGTGGTGGGGGAAGTGGTGAACCGGTGTCAGCCGCTTGCGACTTCGCAAGCGACTTCGCAAGCGGGAGTTCTCACGTGATTCGTGCGCTTAATCCGCAGAGACCAAAACTCGTCGTGATCGGGAACGGGATGGCCGGGGCGAGATTCCTGGAAGACGTGCTCAGCCTGCGCCCCGACCTCTTCGACATCACCGTGTTCGGCGACGAGCCCTACGGCAAGTACAACCGCATCCTGCTGTCGAACGTTCTCAACGGCACGCAAGACGCGAAGGAAATCTTCCTCAACCCACTCGCGTGGTACGAGGAAAACGGCATCACGCTGCATGCAGGAAAGAAGGTCACACGCATCGACCGCGACGCGAAGCGAGTGTACGCGGACGATCTTTCCGTGGATTACGACTACCTCGTGTTCGCGACCGGCAGCCGGCCGTTCATCCCGCCCATTCCCGGAACGCCGCTTCACGGGGTGTTCGCGTTCCGCACGCTTGACGATTGTCGCAACATCGCGGATTACGCGAAGCAGTGCAAGACCGCGGTTGTGATCGGCGGTGGGTTGCTTGGCCTTGAAGCCGCTAAAGGGCTGATGACGCACAACGTCGAAGTCACGGTTGTCGAAATGGCACCGTGGCTGATGAGCGTGCAACTCGACGAAGCCGGCGGGAAAGTTTTAGGCCAGACCATCGCGAACCTCGGCATTAAAGCGCGCACTGCGACAAGCACGAAGGAACTGCTCGGGCACGTGAGCGTGACCGGTGTGAAGTTCGGTGACGGTACCGAGATTTCCGCCGACATGGTGGTGATCTCCGCCGGTATCCGCCCGAACGCGGAACTCGCAAAGGAGTGCGGCATCGTTTGCGACAAGGCGATCGTCGTGGATGACCAACTCCGCACCAACGACCCGGCAGTGTTCGGTGTGGGCGAGTGCGTACAGCACAACGGCATGATCTACGGTCTCGTCGCGCCGCTGTGGGAACAGACGAAGGTACTCGCGAAGGTACTCACCGGCACCGATTCCACCGCGACCTACGGCGGCTCGAAGATTGCGACGAAGCTCAAGGTGATGGGCGTCGAACTCGCGAGTATGGGCCGCATCAACGACCTTCAACCGACCGACGAAGTGGTGCAGTTCAGCGAGCCGGCGCGCAACGTGTACTGGAAGGCGATCATCCGCAACGGCCGAGTGAACGCGGCGTGCTTGCTCGGCGATCTCGCACCGGCTGACGACCTGATGAGGATGTTCCAGTCCGACGTGCCCGCACCAGAACGCCGTCCCGAACTCTTCTTCGCGGCCGCGTCTGCGAAGAAGGAAGTGTCCCTCGCAGACCTTCCCGACGCGCACCAAATCTGCGACTGCAACGGCGTCTGCAAAGGCACCATCGTCACCGCGATCAAGAACGGGAAGTGTACCGTTCCCGCAGTCGGCAAAGCGACGCGCGCCGGTACCGGTTGCGGTTCGTGCAAGAAGCTGGTGAAGGGACTCATCGAAGCGGTCGCGGGCGGAGTGAAGGCAGAACCAAGCGAATCGTGGTACGTCGCCGCGGTGCCGCTCGACAAGCCGACGCTGGTTACGGAAGTGAAAGCTCGCGGGCTGAGGAGCGTCTCCGCGGTGCTTCGCGAACTTGGAACGGCCGACGACGAGAAAAGCCGCAACGGTCTCGCGTCGATGCTCAAAAGCATCTGGGGCACCGAGTACATCGACGATCGCGACAGCCGGTTCGTCAACGACCGCGTACATGCGAACATCCAGAAAGACGGCACGTTCTCGGTCATCCCGCGCATCTACGGCGGCATCACCTCGGCCGACGACCTCATCCGCATCGGCATGGTCGCGAAGAAGTACGCGGTGCCGATGGTGAAGTTCACCGGTGGGCAGCGCATCGACCTGCTCGGCATCAAGAAAGAAGACCTGCCCGGCGTGTGGGCCGATCTCGGTATGCCGAGCGGCCACGCCTACACGAAGGCGCTGCGCACCGTGAAGACGTGCGTCGGCACCGAGTTCTGCCGCTACGGAACCAACGACAGCACCGGTCTGGGCATCGACCTGGAGAAGCGGTTCCAGGGCTTCGAGTTCCCCGCGAAGGTGAAGATGGCGGTGAGCGGGTGCCCGCGAAACTGTGCCGAATCCACCGTCAAGGATGTCGGCGTGATCGCCACCGAAGGCGGCGAATGGGAGGTGAGTGTCGGCGGCGCGGCCGGCGCGCACGTCCGCAAAACGGACGTACTGTGCCGCGTGACGACGAAAGAAGAGGCCCTTCGCGTGATCGGCCGGTTTCTCATCTATTACCGCGATAACGCGAAGTGGCTCGAACGCACCTACGACTTCGCGCCGCGAGTCGGCATCGAGAACCTTCGCGACATCATCGCGAAAGATTCGCTCGGGATCGGTTCGCACCTCGACGCGGAAGTGGAGAAGACGATGGCGGCCTACGTCGACCCGTGGCTTGAGCGAAATGCGCCGGTGTACGCGGGCCAGTTCGATGAGGTGAAACGTGTGTCGCTACCGGTGATCACTTAGGCCACCAAATGCGTTATCAACGAGCCGCGACCGCAAGGGAGCGGTTTCGCTTTGCCGCTCCCTTGCGGTCGCGGCTCGTTGAAGGCGAAAGGAGTACACCCATGGCAGCCACAACCACTCGCGTTTCGCTTTGCACGCTCGACGAACTCCCGCACGGTCTCGGCCGCGCGTTTGACGTGGGCGGGCGCGCGCTCGCGGTGTTCCGCAGTCGTGGAGGACAAGTGTTTGCCGTTGATGGAAAGTGCCCGCACAAGTCTGGCCCGCTCGCCGACGGGATGCTCATCGGCGAACAGATCGTGTGCCCGCTGCACGCATTCCGCTTCGATGGCACCACCGGCGCGTGCGATCAAGAGAGCGTGTGCGGCATCGAAGCGTATCCGACCGAAGTGCGTAACGGCGAAGTGTTCGTCACGGTGCCGGTCGCGTGAGTGCCATCCCACCAATCCCGCTGACCACGCTTGCACCGCAGTCGCTGGGCGTTCGCACGCACTGCCCGTACTGCGCGTTCCAGTGCGGCATCCTGATGGGCGAAGACCTCGGCGGCGGTATGCCGCGCGTCAGCGGCGATCCGAACTGGGCGGTGAACAACGGCCAGTTATGCATCAAGGGCTGGACCTCCGCCGCGCTGCTAGACCACCCGCAGCGAGTCACGACACCGCAGATGCGCGACGCGCGCGGTGAGTGGCGCGAAGCAAGTTGGGACGAAGCACTCGACTTCGTGGCCGCCAAACTTCTCGCGATCCGCGAGCGGCACGGCGCGGACGCGAACGGCGTGTTCGGCTCCGGCGCGGTCACGAACGAGAAGGCTTATCTGTTGGGGAAGTTCGCTCGCGTCGCGCTCGGCACGGCGAACATCGACTACAACGGCCGGTTCTGCATGTCGAGTGCTGCGGCGGCAGCGAACCGCGCGTTCGGGCTGGATCGCGGGTTGCCGTTCCCGGTCGCCGACCTCGAACACGCCGAAGTCATCATGCTGGTCGGCGCGAACATCGCCGACACGCTCCCGCCGATGATGCAGTGGTTCGACCGGCAGCGCGCGAACGGTGGGCGGCTCATCGTCGTGGACCCGCGGCGCACCCCCACCGGTCGCGTCGCGGACATCTTCCTTCAACTCACTCCGGGCACCGACCTCAGCCTCGCGAACGGCCTGCTCTACGTCGCAATCGAAGAGCGGCTGACCGACGAACGCTACGTCGCGGATCGCACGAATGGATTCGACGCGGTCCGCGCCCTGGCAATTCAGTATCACCCGGCCCGCGTCGAGCGGCTCACGGGCATTCCCGAATCGCAACTCAGGAAAACAGCTCGGTGGCTCGCGACTGCACGCAGCGCAATGGTGTTAACCGGGCGTGGGACCGAGCAGCATAGCAAGGGTGTGGACAGCGTTCACGCGTGGATCAACCTGATGCTCGCGTTGGGGAAAGTGGGGAAACCGCACAGCGGTTTCGGGACGCTCACGGGTCAGGGCAACGGCCAGGGTGGCCGCGAACACGGTCAGAAAACGGACCAACTTCCCGGCTACCGGCTCATTGAAGTGGACACGCACCGCGAAGCCATCGCGAAGGTGTGGGGCGTTGAGCCTTCGTCACTCCCGCGAAAGGGAAAGAGCGCTTACGAACTCCTCGATTCGTGCGGGGAGAGTGTGAAAAGTCTGTTCGTGATGGGGTCAAACGTCGCGGTCGCGGCGCCACATTTGTCGCGCCTTCTTCCGAAGCTGAAGTCGCTCGAATTGCTTGTTGTGGCGGACGCGTTCCACAACGAAACCTCCGCCCACGCGCACGTCTTCCTACCGGTACTCCAGTGGGCTGAAGAAGACGGCACGATGACGAACCTCGAAGGCCGCGTGATCCGGCGACGAGTCGTGTCACGCCCGCCCTTCGGACCGCGTAGCGACATCGACGTGCTGCACCACCTCGCGGCGCGCCTGGGGTGTGGCGAGAAGTTCGCGTTCCGCACCATGGAATCTGTGTTCAACGAACTGCGCCGCGCCACCGCCGGCGCACCGGCCGACTACTCAGGCATCACTTACGCGAAGATCGAACAGCAAGACGGCGTGTTCTGGCCGTGCAAATCCGATGACGATCCCGGCACGCCGCGGATGTTTGCGGAACACTTCCACCACGCCGACGGGCGCGCGAAGTTCTTCGCGGTCGAACACCGCGCTGCGGGCGAGGAGCCGAACGCGGAGTTCCCGCTGTTCTTCACAACGGGGCGCTACAAGGAGCACTACAACTCTGGCGCGCAAACGCGAACCGTCGTGAAGTTGCAGAACGCGCAGCCCATACCGCGACTGGAGATGCACCCGCGACTCGCCCGACGGCACCGCGTTGTCACGGGCAGCAAGGTCACTGTCGAGAGCCGGCGCGCCAAGGTCGAGTTCGTGGCCGAAGTGACCCCCGACATTCGCCCGGACACACTGTTCGCGCCCTTTCACTGGGGCGGGCAAGCCGCGGCGAATCTGCTGACCAGCGCCGCACTGGACCCAACGAGCAGTATGCCGGAGTTCAAGCTCGCGGCGGTGAGGATTGTGAAAGTAGGTTGAGCCGCTCGCGGCTTCGCGGGGAATGCGCCCGCGAAGCCGCAAGCGGCAGCACGAACGAGGACCACATGAAGAAGCGCCTCGCGATCATCGGCAACGGAATGGCAGCTTCACGCCTGCTGGACGAATTGGTACGCCGCAACGCGACCGATTCGTTCGAGATCTCGGCGTTCGGTGAAGAATCGCGCGGTTCGTACAACCGCATTTTGCTCGGGCGAGTGTTGTCGGGAAGCGACCCGGAAGAGATCGCGCTGAAGCCAACCTCGTGGTATGCGGCACGCGGCGTGACGTTCCATTCCGGCGTGCGCGTCGCGAAGGTCGATCCGGTTGGGCGTCGCATCACCACGATCACCGGCGACCTGCACCCCTATGACGTGTGTGTCTTCGCGACCGGAAGCTCGCCGCTGGTACCGCCGGTTCGCGGACTGAAAGGCGACGACGGTTCGCCTCGCGACGGCGTTCACGTGTTCCGCACTATCGAAGACTGCATGGCGATCCGCGACCGCGCCCGGCCCGGGAGCAGCGCCGTCGTGGTCGGTGGTGGCTTGCTCGGACTCGAGGCCGCGAAGGCGCTCTGCGACCTCGGTCTGCACGTTACCGTTCTGCACCTCGACGCGGTGTTGATGAACGCCCAACTTGATAAGTCGGGCGGCGAACTGCTCCGGCGCGCGATCGAGAAAATGGGCATCTTCGTTCGCACGAGTACCTCGGCCGACGAGATTCTCGGCAACGGGCACGTCGAAGCGGTACGAATGCGCGCCGGCGATGTGGTGCCGGCGGACCTCGTCGTGTTCGCGTGCGGTATCGTTCCGCGCGTCGAAGCCGCGAAGGCTTCAGGCGTACCAGTCAACCGTGCGATTCTGGTGAACGATCTCCTGGCAACTCAAGTGCCCGGCGTGTACGCGGTCGGAGAGTGCGCCGAACACGACGGCAAGGTGTACGGTCTCGTTCAACCGATCTGGGAACAGTGCGCGGTGCTGGCCGACGTACTCACCGGCGCGAACCCGCGTGCCCGCTATCTCGGCTCAAAGGTGTACGCACGCCTGAAGGTCGCGGGCGTGGAAGTCGCGAGCTTCGGCATCACCGACGCGGAGTTCCCGACCGACGAAGTGGTGCAAGTGTTCGAGGAGCGCCGCGGCGTTTACCGGAAGCTCGTGGTGCGCGACGGCAAACTCGCGGGCGCGATGCTCGTGGGCTGTGCCGAAGCCGCGCCCGCGCTGGTGCAGATGTTCGACCGCAACGAACCGCTCCCACCCAACCGCCTTGACGTGCTCGCGACCGGCAACGCACCGACCACCGCGGCCGAGCGCGAGGTGTGTAACTGCAACCACGTAACCGAATCGGCCGTCGTCGAAGCGATCCGCGACGGCTGTGATACTCTCCCCGCGCTCTGCGAAGCGACCCGCGCCGGGACCGGTTGCGGGTCGTGTCGCGGGCAACTGACGACTCTCCTGGCGAACCATACTCAGACCACCCTCGCGTAGCCGCGACGCACAGCGAAGCGATCGCGCTCCGCTGTGCGTCGCGGCTACGCGAGAACACCCAACCCAGGTTTCATCATGACCCCAGACCAACTGGCGGCCGGGCAGCGTGCGCGCGTACTGACGCTTTCCACCGTTGCGTTCACGCTGTTGTTTACCGTGTGGCTGATGCTCGGCATGTTGAGCATCAAGATCAAACCGGAACTCGGACTCACCAACGGCCAACTCTACAACCTCACGATCGCGACGATCCTCTCAGGCTCGCTCCTGCGATTCCACTTCGGCATCTGGACCGACCGCTACGGCGGGCGCCGTGTCATGACCGCGCTCATTTTGCTCACCGTGGTGCCCACGTTCTTCGTGAGCCGCGTGACGAGCTATTCCGAACTGCTCATCTGCGCGATTCTGTTCGGTGTCGCGGGGAACTCGTTCTCGGTGGGTATCGCGTGGAACGCGGCGTGGTTCCCGAAGGAGCGGCAGGGGGTCGCACTTGGAGTCTTCGGCGCGGGCAACGTCGGCGCATCGGTCACGAAGCTGTTCGGTCCAATGTTTATCGCGATCGTGCCGGCTGCCGGGATCTTCGACGGTGTGATACCAGGCGGCTGGCGGTTCGTGCCGTTCGTGTACGCGGTGTTGTTGGTGACGCTGGCGGCAGCGGTGTGGTTCCTGTCGCCACGCGAGGACCGCACACCGGCACGCGGGCGGTCGATATCGGAACTCGTCGCCCCGATGAAACATGCCCGGGTGTGGGAATACAGCCTTTACTACGCCGTCGCGTTCGGGGCTTATGTCGCGCTGTCGGGCGCGCTCCCGCAGTTCTACTTCGGCACGTATGGGAAAGAACTCGCGGAAAGTCTAAGCCTGAACGAAACGCTCATCGCGGATTTCGACACCATCAAGGAACTGAAAGGCGAAGCGTACATCGCGTACGCGGTCGCGAACCCGGCCGTACAAAACGACCTCAACTACCTCTCAAAGTGGATCGGGGTCCTCGCGGCTTTCGGGTTTGTACTCCCGGCGAGTTTGCTCCGCCCAGTCGGGGGGTGGCTGGCCGACCGGTTCGGCGCGCGCACGGTGTTGGCCGGAGTGTTCGCGGGGATGCTCGCGACCGGCGCTACTCTGGCACTACCACTGGGATTGAGCGTGTGGACGTTCACCGTCACGCTGTTGGTACTGGGCGCGGCCATGGGAGTGGGGATGGCGAGCGTCTTCAAGATGATCCCGGACCACTTCCCACGCGAAGTTGGTGCGGTTGGCGGGTTGGTGGGGTTACTAGGCGCAATGGGTGGGGTGGCGCTGCCGTTGGCGTGGGCTTCGCTGCCGGTCAGCACGTTCGCCGCGCTGTTCGTGCTGACCGTGGTGAGCGCCGGATGGTTTGTTCTGAGCGGTGGTAATCCGGGCGCGGGCGAACCCGCACTCACGGACACACAACGAAAACGCGAAACGTCCCCGGTCAGGTGAACACCGGTATCACGCCGTCGGCGCATCCGGCAAGCCCGTGGTCGCGACCCCGCTGTCCGACGACAAACTCACGGACCGCGCCTGCGCCTCAACACCGACGGTTCCGACCCTGATTACTCCATCCATGTCCAAATCGCAGACCCTCAATTCACCTATGCGTGTCCTGGTCAGCCAAGTCTAAACTTCGCCACAGGTACCACGACGCGACCGATCGGTACGGCTCCCACGGTTTCGCGATCTTGATGAGTTTCTTGGCATCAGGGAGTTTGCGGAGGTTGAACAGGTTCTTCACTGCGACCTTGATCCCATAGTCTCCGACGGGCCAGACATCGGGTCTCGAAATGCCAAAGATCAGGAGCATGTCCACGGTCCACGGGCCGATACCCTTGATCGCGACGAGTTGCTCCCGGATCGCGTCGTCTTCGAGGTTGGGAATACTCGGCAGCAACTTGGGGTTGGCCTTCACGTGGTCGATGACCGCGCGGAGTGTGCGCTGTTTCGGCCCAGAGATGCCGCACGCTTGGTATTTTGCTTCCGTGAATTTCGACAGTTTCGCGAGCGGCACGGTTGGGGTGCTGAGATGAGACAAGAGTTTGCCGTAGATCGAATCGGCAGCCTTCGTGGAGATCTGTTGCCCGATCACGCACCGCACGAGGAGCGTGAACGGGTCGTCGCCTTTCGGCACGAGCGTGCACGGCCCGACGCGGTCGATGACCGGCTTCAGCACCGGGCAGTTGTCGGACAGGTGCTTCCGCACCTTCTTGTAGTGTGGTGTGGACATGCGGATAGTATAGGGACTCGCCACACGTTTTCGATCATCGTGACGCCGCCCTTCTCCATTTGACCAGCGCGCGAGTGACCGCGAACAACGCGACCGCGGCGACCGCACCGAAGTAGATCCATACCGTGCGCATCGAAATTGGCGGCGGCGGCAAGGGTGCGTCGGGCGTCGCGAACAGCGGTTCGTCGGGGGGTGCTCCTTTCGCGTCTGCGGCCCTGGTCACAGCTTCGCGGTGTTGCATCAATATCTTGCGGTTGCTGTAGGTGAACGTACTCACGCACTCGTCCATGATCTTCCGCGCCGCGGAGAACTCACTCTTCGCCGCGTAGACCTCGGCGAGCAGCCAGTAGAGACGCGGGTCGGTTGGGAACCACAGCACGAGTTGCTGAACGATCGCGAGCGAGTCGGACGGCAACTTCGCCTGCTCCGCGGGCGCCAGTACGCCCGGCTCGTAGACGCCGGCCGCGTTCACGAAGTTCACGTCGAAGATGCGATCTGGTAATTCGCTTTCCGGCGCGGGCTTGGCTCCACGCGCCTCTTCCATTCGGAGACGCGCGAGCTTCAGTAGTGACCCGGAGTTCAGTTTGAGTTGCCACGCGAGTTGTTGTGGCGTGAGGCCGGGGAACTGCTTTGGCGGTAGCTCTTCGTTGACGATGCTGAAGAAGTTGAAAGCCCGGCCCCAATCACCCTGAGCCACCGCGATGTGAGCCAGCGTGACGTTCCCCAGGTATCCCTGTCGATGTTTGGCCACGAGGGCGCCGTCGGCCTCGCCAGGCCGGCCGAATCGGAGTTGATCGACCGCCAGCGCCACGCTTTGCACCTGGGTGCGGTCGCGGAGTTTCAACCCCTTGTCGATGCGATCCTTTACAATCCCGCGATCGCTCTTGAGCCTCTTCGTGGGGTCGTTTGGATCGGGGCCGTCGAGTGGCCATTGCGGGTTGCCCGCGTTCAGCAGCACCAACCGGCGGCGGCCGAACTCGTCGAACGGGAGCGGTTCAGGCACGCCCGCGGCGCTCACCAGGACCGCCATCGGGTCGTCCGGGTGGTGCAGCGATGCGCGCCCTTCCAACAGCGCGAGCAAGGTCGCAACGACGGCACCGAGAGCGAGCATTCCGGGACGGATCACTTTCGCTGTCCTTCTGGTGAATTGACACGCGCGAGGGCGAAACCCCTACTCGGCGATTCCACCGCCGCGAGCACGGCCGCGGTGCAGTCTGCTCCACCGCTAATGTTCACCCAGACGGCCCACGGGGTCCACAGCAACCCCCACGGGATGCCCCACGGACCCAGCAATAGCGCCAGGAAGCTGTACCACACACCCCAGAAGTATCGCTGGTGCCAGGAGTTCGTGAGAAAGACTTCGGACTGCCGGCGCACGGTTACGAACACGAGCGAGAAGCAGTATTCGAATCGCACGCAGCGAGCGCCGGCGGCGACCCGTGTGCGCAGTTCCTCGGCGAACAGCGGCCGTGTGCCGCGCAGATGGAGGAGTTCCGAAGACGAATGTTGATTCTGGACTGCTGTTTGCATCGGGTTCCATCGTCTTTGAAAATACGCTTCCGGAACCGCGAGGCACGAAGGGCCGAAGAGTACAACCGCTACGTCGCTACTCGAGATTGTTACGCAAAGCGTTTTCGACCGGACCAACCGTCGGGTGAAGAACCTCGAAGTCGAAATCGCAACCGGCGGGGACCGCGTTGTCCTTCGCGGTCGGACCAACTCGTATCACGTCAAGCAACTCGCACACCAGGGCGCGCGAAGCGATTCCGAACGCCCGCCTCGACAACGTTCTCGTCGTCGAGTGAAAAGCGATTGAAAGCAGATTAACCACGAAGGCACGAAGGGCACAAAGAAGGCAAGAAACAGAAGTGGTTTCAAGAACTACTCTTCGCTTTCGGTCTTCTTTGTGTCCTTCGTGCCTTTGTGGTTAATCCGCTTTTGTTCTGCTCTCATACTCGCACACCACCTTCGTGGTGATGCCGCCACGCGGTGTCCACACCGACACTACCTTGCACCGCACCGGCTTGCACGTAGCCACGAAGTCGTCGAGCAGTTGGTTCGTCACCTGTTCGTAGAAGATACCTTGGTCGCGAAACCGTTGGAGGTAGAGCTTCAGCGACTTCAGTTCGACGCACGTCTCGCCCGGTGTGTACGTGAACGTGATGACGCCGAAGTCCGGCTGGCCGGTCTTCGGGCACACACTGGTGAACTCCGGGCACACGATCTCGATGGAGAACTCCCGGCCCGGTCGCGGGTTCGGGAACGTCTCCAACTGCTCAACGGATGGCGTTTCGGTCGGTTCCATGCTGCGGTTCTCGTGGTTACTATCTTGATAGGCGGAGGGCGAACGAGGTTCTACCCCCAGTGAGCCGCAAGCCGAAGGCGAGCGCGTGCATGAAAGCAGTCGTTCTACTCAGTGGCGGGTTGGACAGCACCACGGCGCTCGCGGTCGCGCGAAGCAAAGGCTTCAAGTGTTACGCGCTGTCGGTCGATTACGGCCAGCGGCACCGCGTCGAACTCGACCGCGCAACGACCGTCGCGAAGGCGCTCGGCGTGATCGAACACCGCGTGGTGAAGCTCGACCTGCGCCAGATCGGCGGATCGGCCCTGACAGCGGAGATCGCGGTACCGAAGGACCGGTCCGCGAACGACATGAGCCACGGTGTGCCGGTGACCTACGTCCCGGCGCGCAACACAATCCTGCTGGGCTTGGCGCTGGGCTACGCGGAAGTGGTGTGCGCGTTCGACATCTTCATCGGCGCGAATGTCCTCGATTATTCGGGCTACCCCGATTGCCGACCGGAGTTCCTGAGTGCGTTCGAGAGCCTCGCGAACCTCGCGACGAAGGCCGGGACCGAGGGCGCGGGGCGGTTCCACGTTCACTCGCCACTGTTGAAGATGACGAAGGCGGAGATCATTCAGGAAGGAGTCAGGCTCGGCGTCGATTACGCGCTGACGTTGAGTTGCTACGATCCCGACGCGACCGGCCGCGCGTGCGGCCGGTGCGATTCGTGTACGCTGCGGAAGAAAGGCTTCGCCGAAGCCGGCGTACCGGACCCGACGGTGTATCAGTCAGAGTAGTAGGCACACGCCATGTGCCTCCGCTTCATGCATCGAATCGCGACGGCACACGGCATGTGTCTACTACTTTCGAGCCTCACTCTTCCTTGCCTTCGCCCTTCTTGCCCTTACCGCCGCCCTTACCCCTCTCACCACCGCCGGGGAACGGGAAGCCGCCTTTGCCCTTCTCGAAGCCGCCTTTGCCCTTCTCGCCACCACCGGGGAACGGGAAGCCGCCTTTACCGCCGCCGGGGAACGGGAAGCCGCCTTCCTTGCCGAACTTGCCCTTCATTTCCTTCAGCTTCTCCGGGTCGAACTTCCCGCCGCCGAAGCCGCCGAACTTGCCCTTACCTTCGACCTTCTTCTCGCCCTCGACAGCGCGAGGAGCCGGGGCTTCGTCCGCGGCGGCGTTCGCGTACAGCGTGACCGTGCAGGCCAGTACGAACAGACCGGCGGCCAACAACTTGCGTGACATGAATACCTCTTTGGCTTGGAGAATGGATCAGCAACCGCTACTTGGTAAACACCACAGTAGCCGCCGCGGGACGCGCAATCGTCTGATAAAGCGGTGAGAGTCACGTTGTTCCGCGACGCGGGTTCATCCATGATCGATCTTGCTGTTTCGCTCGGCCGGCTCACGCTCCGCAATCCGGTACTCGTGGCTAGCGGCACGTTCGGGTACGCGAAGGAAATGGCCCCATTCGTGGACTTCGCGAAACTCGGCGGTGTGATCCCCAAGACCGTGACGCACGCGCCGCGAGCCGGCAACCGCCCGCCGCGCACGGTCGAAACTGCGTCTGGCATGCTCAACGCGATCGGTCTCGACAACGACGGCCTCGAACACTTTCTCGCGCATCACCTACCGTACCTTAGCACGCTCCCGACCGCGATCATCGGCAACATCGCGGGAAAGAGCGAAGACGAGTTCGTCGCGATGGCCGCGCGTGTTCACGCGAGTAAAGACGGACTCGCGGCGTTAGAGCTGAATCTATCGTGCCCGAACGTGGCGGGCGGCACCGACTTCGCCAGCGACCCGGAACTCACAAAACGCATCGTCCGCCGCTGTCGCGATGTGTGCCCGGACTTGCCGCTCATCGCGAAACTCACGCCGAACGTGACCGACATCACGCTCATCGCGCGTGCCGCGGCCGACGGTGGCGCCGACGCCGTGAGCGCGGTGAATACGTTCGTCGGAATGGCAGTCAATTGGCGAACGCGCAAGCCGATCCTCGGCAACGTGACCGGTGGATTAAGCGGTCCGGCGATCAAGCCTTTGGCGCTGCGAGCGGTGTGGCGCATCTCGCAGTTGAAGGCGATTCCCGTTATCGCGGTGGGGGGGATCGCAACAATTGACGACGTGATGGACTTTCTCGTGGTCGGCGCGACCGCGGTTCAGATCGGCACCGCGAACTTCTACTCTCCGACCGCAAGTGTGATGCTCGTGGACGCTCTGCCTGGCGCGATCGAATCGCTCGGCGTGCGGAGCGTGCGTGAAGTCGTCGGAACGTTGAAGGTGTGAGGAGTTTTTGTTTTCCCCTCTCCCCTTGCGGGAGAGGGCAAGAAACAGCGTTACGCGGCCCGATTCGCGAAGTCGAACGCAAGCACCTCATCGCTTTCCGCGTCGCTCGCTTCCGGCACCACGTCGCCCCAGGGCAACTCGGTTGGAGGCAAGTCCGGCGGTTCTGGCAGGTCCATTTCGAGCAACACCCCGGCCATGCGTTCGACCTCCTCGCGAAGCGCGGCCAGTTCCGCCGGGATTGCGGGCCGTGCGTCGTTCACTGCCGTCGCGAACGGGATTCCATCGTCGCTCGCCTGGCGCGCGATCAGCGCCTCTTCACGCCGGGCCAGGCTGGCTTCGAGGTGCTCACGCTCCGTGTGCCATCGCATTTCGAACGCGACCAGTTTCGATTGCCACGCTTCGAGCCGCAACCGGAGTTGCCACAGTTCGTAGGCGTCCTCACGCCGGCGAGCATCGGCGCGACCGAGGCGGTGCTCGCGGGCGTCAAGTTCGCTCTCGCGGTGTCGAAGCGTGCGGGCGAGGTGTTCCATCTCCACAACGGTGGCTCGCTCGGCTTCTTGCCACCCAGCGCGAGCGGCGGCGAGTTGCGCGAACTGTTCCGCGAGCAGTCGGCGCCGGTCGTTCAACCCGTCCTTGTCGCGCGCCACGCTGGCGAACATCGTCGTGACTGTGGCCCGCTCGACGTTCATTCGGTCTTCTTTCCTGGCGAGTTCATCAGCCCACTTGGTGAGGTCGCGGTCAGTCGCGCGATCGAGCGCGACGCTCAGTTCCATCGGCGGTTCGGCGCCCGGAACGGGCGCGAGCGCCTCAAACCGCAGTTGTTCGCGTTGGCGTTCGAGTTCGTCCACAACCTGCCGGGCATTGCGTGATCGTGCGTCGAGCGCGGCGGCTTCTTCGCGAAGCACGGCGACCTCACGCTGAATTTTGATTCGCGCGTCCGCTTCACCTTTCTCGCGCGCCGCGAGCGCGACAGTGCGGGAATCGATCGCGGCAGTCTGCGCCGCGTGGAAACGATTCGCCTCGTCCCATTCGTCGGCCAGTCGCTGTTGGCGCGCTGCGATTTCGGCCCACGCGGCACGCTGTCGCTCACGGTCGGCCACGGTTGTGATGTTGAAGTTCGACTGTGCCTCGTTGAACCGTGCATCGCGCGCATCGAGTTGGGCACGGTCGGCGTCGAGTTGAGCTCGGGCCGTGTCAAGTGTGTGCCGGAGTCGGCGCGCAAGTCGGCTCGCGAGGTTGCGGGCGCGGCTCCGTTCGCGGTCGGCGGTGCGATGCGCAGCACGGGCCTCTGCAAGCAACCGGTCCCGTTCGCACTCGTTCTGCGTCTGTGACATACACCACCTGTCGCCGACGGAAAAACCCTCATTTCTTATCGGCGCGTGGGGGCGGAATCTTAAGATGAAGGGATTCAGAAGAGGGGAGAAGGGGAGAAGGGGAGACACGAGAAAGGGAGAAGCCTCGTCGGGCATTTTCTCCCTATTCTTGTGTCTCCCCTTCTCCCCCTTCTTTTCGTTTACGTGTACTTGTTGATCAGGTTCGCCAGTTCGTCGGGCGAGAGGACACCGCTCTCCGTGTGAACGGGTGTGTCGCTGCCCTTGAAGAACAGGATGCGGGGGATGGTCATCACGTCGTACTTGACGGCGAGGCTGGGGTTCTCGTCCACGTTCAGTTTGCCCACCTTCACCTTACCGGCAAACTGGTCGGCGACAGCGTCGATGGTGGATGCGAGCCGGCGGCACGGTCCGCACCAAGGCGCCCAGAAATCCGCGACCACCAAGGTTCCGCTGGTTACATGGTCATTCCAGTTGCCCTCGGTGAGTTCGATTACGTTCGGGCTTGCCATACGCGAATCCTCGGTTGGAGCTGTGGAAACGTCCGCGACCCGCGGGCGGTTCGTCTCCCATTCTATTCAGAAGATTGTACCACACCAACGATCTGCGCTTACGACTGCGTGTGTTTCAAAGTAGTCGGCACACGCCATGTGCCGTGGCTTCGCACATCGAGACAGCCGCGCGGTTTTGGCGCGCAAAGCGTCGGCACACGGCGTGTGCCGACTACTTTGACACACTGGCTTACGACCCCGTTGCCACTCCTCCGTGCCGCTGCTAAGAATGGTGTGTCCTCGGCATCGCCGACTGGTGTGGCCCTATCGTCTAGTGGCCTAGGACACTGCCCTTTCAAGGCAGGAACTGGAGTTCGAATCTCCATAGGGTCACTCGCGCAGTTGAGAGTGGGCAGTGAGCAGTGGGCAGCGAAGGCACCTGCCTTTTCTGCTCACGGCTCACTGCCCACGACTCACTTACAGGGGCTTCTCGATGTTCGGTCTCCCGCTGTGGGCCGTGTACGTTATCCTCGCTGGGCTGGCGTGGGGCACTTACGTTCCGCTCATTTTCTTCGGCGGGCAGATGCTCAGCCCACTTGGCCCGCAGGGGCAAGTGGTCGGCATCGGTGGGCGGCTCGCGTCCATCCTTTCGGTTGGCGTCGCGTACATGGTCATGGCTGTCGCAATCCCGGTGGCACTGATGGCGACCCGCGAGGACGCCAAGCCGGACTGGCGCACGGTTGGTCTGGTGTTCAGCGGTCTCGCGGGCATAGTCGGGGCGGTCGGCGCGATCTGCGTCATCTTCGCGAGCAAGGCCGCGGTCGATGAGGCGAAGTTCGACGGCGTGAACCCGGCGACCTATCGCGTTTACATCGCGCCCCTCATCTTCTGCCTTGCACCGCTCATCAACACGCTCCTCAGCCTCGTCTGGCACCCGAACGCGAAGACCGGTGAGTGGGCCGTATTCCATTTCGACATGCCGGGGTGGAAACTGTGGGTCGGGGTTGCGCTCGTCGCGGCAGGCACCTTCCTCGTGCTGAAGTCGAAGGAAGATGCGGAAGCGTCGAAGGCGAAACCGCCGGCGCCACCCGCGGCCCCGGCCATCGGTACGGACCCCAAACCCGCGCCGACGCCATGAGTCCTGAAGAGGCTGTGCAGCGGTTGAACACGGTCCTCGCGCACGCCTGGATGATCCGCACGTTCCTGAAACACGCGGACGAGATCCAGGAGAACGAGGACATGCTCGACGTGCCGCGGACGCTCTACGACAGCATCCGCGCCGTCGAACCCGCGTTCCAGCGCGGCGATTACGGCGACTTTCTTCGCCGGCTGAAGGGCAAGTTGCCGAAACTCCGCCGCGCCGCGGAGTATTTCCGCGATCACTTCAAAGAGTTCTCCCCGCACACCAACTTCGAGATGGCCTCCGCGAGTTTGCTCGGCGTGGTGCGGCACCTGGAAGAAGTCTTCGCCGCGGTGAACTGGGACGAGGTGCGCACGCTACCGAAGGCGGATCACGACCCGCTCGACGACATCGAGATTCCCGAAGTGTGATTGCCCGCGTTCTGCCGCTTCTTCCGATCGTGCCACAATTCTCGGCTGGGCAAATTGCGGGTTCTCGTTGACTCCGATCCGAACTTACCAAATCATCACAGTGTTCCACCGAATGCCCCGGTAGCGGTGCTTCATCTCTACGAACGTTGCTCGCGGAGTTTCCTCCGCCGGAGGCCGTACGGAAACCGTCTTCTTGGTCTGCACGATCCTCGGCGGCACGCTCGTGGTTTGCCTGCTCGCGGCGGGAATGTTCGGCTTCGGCGGTGACCACGACACCGACCACGACCACGACGCCGGGCACGGGAACGTGTTCTTCGGAATGCTCTCCGTTCGCGCGATGACTTCCGCGCTGCTGTTCTTCGGTCTGGGTGGGATGACGGCGCGCTACTACAACGCGGACGAACTCGCCGCTTTCGGCATCGCGGTTGGTTCGGGCGTCCTCACGCTCTACCTCGTCGCGCTGGCGATGAAATCGTTGAAGCAACTCAAGGCCGACGGCACGGCCCGCGTCGAGCGCGCGGTCGGTTGTACCGGCACCGTCTACCTGCGGATTCCCGGCGCGAGAGCCGGCGCGGGGAAGGTTCAACTGATGTTGCAGAACCGCACCGTGGAATACCAGGCGATGACCGCCGGGGAAGAACTGACGACCGGCCGCCCGATCAAGGTTGTCGCGATCATCAACTCGGACACCGTCGAAGTCGAAGCCGCGTGACGCGCCCGGCCTCACAGAGGCCGGAGCGACGAAAGCACATCCACGAACTCCTCGCCTCTTGGAGCCACATCATGCTGTCACTCGCTCTCCTCGCGCAAGCGAAATCCGGCGCCTCGGACATTCCGTGGCCGGTGATCAGTGCGGTCGCGGCCGGGATCGTCGCGTTCGGCCTGCTCATGCTCATCGTGAAGCGCTACAAGCGGTGCCCCAGTAACCGCGTCCTCGTGATCTACGGCAAGACCGGTGGCGGCAACGCGGCCAAGTGCGTTCACGGCGGCGCGGCGTTCGTCGTGCCGCTCATTCAAGACTACTCGTACCTCAACCTCGACCCGATCCAGATCGAAGTTCCGCTCAAGGCCGCGCTCTCGATCGAGAACATTCGCGTGAACGTGCCCAGCGTGTTCACCGTCGCCATCGGCACCGACGCGGAGACGATGCAGAACGCCGCGATCCGGCTCCTGGGACTCGGCACGCAGGAGATCAAGGAGCAGGCCCGCGACATCCTCTTCGGTCAACTGCGGCAGGTGATCGCGTCGATGCGGATTGAGGACATCAACAGCAATCGCGACCAGTTCTTGGAGAGCGTGCAGCGCTCGCTCGAACCGGAACTGAAGAAGATCGGGTTGGTGCTCATCAACGTGAACATCACCGACATCACCGACGAGAGCGGGTACATCGAGGCCATCGGCCGGAAGGCGGCCGCGATCGCGATTCAGCAGGCGAAGATCGACGTGGCGGAGCAAGAGAAGAAGGGGCAGATCGGCGTGGCCGAAGCGGAGCGCGAGCGCGCCATCTCGGTCGCGAACGCGACGAAGGTGCGCGAGATTGGCACCCGCGAGGCGACCCGCGAACAGGCGATCAAGGTTGCTCAACTCGACAAGGACCGGCAAGTCGGTGAGCAGACGGCGCTGCTCGAACAGGAAACGCTTATCAAGGAATCGCAGCGGCAACAGGCCATTCGCATCGCCGAACTCGACCGCGATCAGAAAGTCGGTGAGCAGCAGGCCGGCTTCGAGCGCGAGTCGCGTATTGCCGAAGCGGACCGTGACAAGCGCGTGCGGTTGGCCGAAGCCAACGCGACCGCGATCGGCGGCGAAGCGACGGCGCAAGCAACCATCGCCGCGGCGCAGGCCACGCTCGCGGTGAAGAACGCGGAAGCGTATCAACTCTCCGAAACGAAGACGCGCGAGGCCGAGGCCAACGTTCTCGAAGCGCAAAACAAGGCGATGGCGCGGGCCGCGCTCGCACAGGCCGACAAGATCGAAGCGGAACAGCGCGCGGCGCTCGAAGCGCCAGCGAAGGCGCAGAAAGCGAAGATGATCGTGGACGCGGAAGCCGCCGCGGAGCGAGTGAAGCTCGAAGCGCAAGCCGCGGCTGCGACGATCTACGCGAAGCTCGAAGCCGAGGCTCGCGGGCAGTACGAGATTCTGGCGAAGAAGGGCGAGGGGTTGAAGGTCATCATCGACGCGTGCGGTAGCCCGCAGGCCGCGTTCCAACTGCTCATGCTCGAACACATGGACGCGCTCGCGGAGGCAAGCGCGAAGGCCATCTCGAACATCAAGTTCGACAAGGTGGTGGTGTGGGAAGGCGGCGGGAACGCGGCCGGCACGTCGAGTACCGCGGCCTTTCTCAAGGACATGGCCAGGATGATGCCGCCGATGATGCAGGTGATGAAGGACATCGGCGGCGTGGAGGTGCCGGAGTACCTCGCGAAGCTCACCGCCGACGCGCCGCCGGCCGCGCCACCGAGCACGAACGGCACGCCCGCGCCGGCCGGGTTATTCTCTATAAGCACTTCAGGAACGCGACCAAGTCCTTCTTCTCGTCCTCGGTGAGCTTCGTTTCCAGCACCAAGTTGAAGAACTCCACCACGTCTTCCAGCGTGAGCAACCGGCCGTCGTGCAGGTACGGCGGGCTGTCCTTGATGCCACGCAGTGGGAACGTCTTGATCGGCCCGTCCATGTTCGCCGAGCGACCCATCACCGTGATCGGCTTGAAGAACCGCTCGGTCTGGAGGTTGTGCATCGTGTTGTCGGTGTAGTACGGGGCCGGGTGGCATGTCGCGCACTTCGCTTTACCGCTGAACACCACCTCGCCGCGTTTCTCGCTCTCGGTTGCGGTCGCGTTGAGCTTGCCGAAGATGTCCAGTTTCGGCGCGGGCGGGAAGTCGAGCAGCGACTGGAACTCGCCCATGAAGTGAACCTGACTGCCGCGTTCGAGGATGTTCACGCCCTTGCGGGTTGCCGCACCGGGGTCGCCATCGAAGTACGCGGCGCGCTGCTCGAACTCGGTGAAGTCCTCGATGCTTCGCAGCGAGCGCTGCGAGCCGAAGATGCGCTGCACGTTCACACCGCGAAGCGACGGCACGTCGATACGGTGCCGGAACTCGTGCGGGCGGATGTCGCCGACGTTGTGTGTCGCGGCGTTGGTGTGCCCGTTCACGTGACAGTCGAAGCACGTCACGCCGCGATGCGCCTTCTCGCTCCGCCGGTCCGCGGTCGCGTTGAACTGCGCCTGCGGGAACGGTGTCACGAGCAACCGAAGCCCTTCGAGCTGTTTCGGGTTCAGAATGTCCTTGAACAGTTCCTCGAAGTTGTCGCCGGTGACGAGTTTGCCCTTCGACACGTCGCCGAGATCGAGCCGCGTGGTTAGGTACATCGGCGGCGGGAACTCCGGCAGGAAGTGGTCTGGCAAGTCGTAGTCGAGATCGAATCTCGTGAGGTCGCGTCCTTCTTGCTTCTTGATTTCGTCGATGAGGAACTTGGGGAACAGCATCCCGCCTTCAAAGTGGTTCGCGTGCGGCAGCGGGAGGAACCCGCCGGGGAACAGTCCCTTCTCGCGGATGTCGTTCGGCGACATCGCGGCGAGCGCGGCCCATGTCGTACCGGCAGGGAGCTTCGCGCGTGGTCCGTGCTGCACCGCCTTGCCGCGTGTCATCTTGCTTTCGCCGGACTTGTCCGCGAGGTCGTAGCGCTCGGCGAGCAGCGCCATGTGCTTCTTCGCCTGATCCGCTTTCGCGGCTTTCATCTTCGCCATCATCGTGGCGAACTCGTTGGCCGCAGCCGGTTGAGCCGCGACCGGTTGCGCGACAACGGGAGGCGCATCGACGGGCTGCGCCGTCGCCGGCGCGCCAGCGGGCACCAGTTGCCACGCCGCGAGCGCGATCAGCCCGCCGACAGCGAGTGCCGGCAGCGGCCAGTTGGTGTTACGAACGCGACTCATGGGTGATTCCTCGGAGAGGTGAGGTGGTTCGACCGGCACCGCGTCGGCCGACCCGCAAACCTGACGCGAGTTGTACCACGGATCGCAGAGGTGGTGAACGCGCCAACTTCCAACATGAACGATAGGACGGCAGTATGCGACGCGGATCACCGCCGGCGGTTCCACTCGTCGCGTGAGTACTTCTCGGCAAGCAACTCTCGCGCCTTCTCCAGTGGGATGGGGGCGTACTCGCCATCGGGCCGCCACTCTTCGAGCAGCAGCCGCTTCAATTCCGCCGCGCTTGCGGGCAGATTCGTGACGAACTCGGTGTGTGCGCGTGCGCGCCGGTACTCGGGCTGGCGCTCCGGCGGGTTGAGGTACTTCGCCACGAGTGCGAGGTCGAAGCCGCACAGGAGCGTGCCGTGGTGCAGGAAATGCTCGCGCTTCCGCTGTTGCGCGTTACCCGAAAACTTCACGCCATCGAGTGCGAGGTCACTCAGCCCTTCGACCGCGGCGGGAACGACCGAAGCGAGTGCGTTCACGAGGCGCGCGAGGATATACCGGTTCGACGCGGGGATTTCGTTCAGCCTTTGGGCGTGATCGTAGCTGAGTACGAGGCTGAAGCAGAGGCAGCCCGGACCGAGCAGAACGGTTCCGCCACCGCTGGCACGGCGCAACACAGGGATGCCGTCCCTCGCGCACGCCGCGAGGCTCACGTCGATAACGACCGAGCCGCCGGAGCCGACGACGACCGCGTACGTCGGCAGTTCCCAGAGGCGCAGGACTTCGCCGCCGGTGCCGGTTTCAGCCGCGACGAGCAGCGCTTCATCGAGCGCGAGGTTCATCGCGGGATCGGGCAGCGTATAATCGAGCAGCTTCATTCAGGCGTTGACGGCAATTAGGGGAAGCGTATTTCAACACCGTTGTTGTACGCGAACGCGAACCGCGAGGTGCTCTCTCATGTCCTCTCCCCGACTGGCCCATAACGTATTCTTCAAACTGAAGGACGCTTCTCCCGCGAAGGTCCAAGAGCTGGTTGACGCGTGCAAGAAGTATCTGAACGTGCAGCCCGGCATCGTGTTCTTCGCCGTCGGCGCGCTGTGCGCGGAACTCACGCGTGAGGTGAACGACCGCGACTGGCACGTCGGGCTACACCTCGTGTTCGTGGATAAAGCCAGTCACGACGCGTACCAGGACGACGCCACGCACCACAAGTTTGTGGACGAGAACAAGCCGAACTGGGCAGGCGTCCGCGTGTTCGATTCGCTCGTGTGAGACGTTCCCAATGACTGAAATGAACCGCTTGCAACCGCACGAGATCGCGAAGTTCCTCCGGTCGTACCGGCTGGTCGGCGGCCGACTGCGCACGGTGAAGGTGGTTCACAAGGGCGCGCGTGTGGTCGCGGTGGAGTTCCGCACGCGCGTGCGCGAAGCGATCAGCGATCTGGGCAAAGACCCGCGATACGTGAAGCTCCGTTTGCGGCTCGACGGCGTGGAGGAGTTCCGTTTCCAGATGCGCCCGTCTCAACCGAAAGCGAAGATCACCGACGCCCGCATCGGCTACCACAACGGGCTGTTCTTCGTGACGCTCGACTCCGTTGGCCTGGAACCCAGCGAAGTGGCGCAAGTGTTCGACTTCCGCGCGAGCGAAGTCTACGCCGCGGGTCGCGAGCTGTTTTGGGACGTGGTCACGCCGAAGGAAAAGGGCGCGTGAGGCGCGTCTTGTAGGGTGGGTCAAGGCTTTGCGCAGGCCCACCATCTTCGTGTCGCAATGGTGGGCCTGCGCAAAGCCTTGACCCACCCTACAAGTCACTTCGCGACGCTGAACTGGTACACGGTTGTCTGCTTGTAGGTCTCGCCGGTCTTCAGGATCACGTTCGACTTGTCCTTCCACTCCGGCTTGTTGATCGAATCGGGGAACTTCTGCGGTTCCATGCAGAACCCATTGTACTGCTTGTACACCGCGCCGCCCTTGCCCTTGTTCGTGCCGTCGAGGAAGTTGCCGGTGTAGAACTGCAACCCGGGTTCGGTGGTTAGCACTTCCAGCACGCGACCGCTCTTCGGGTCGGTCACGCGAGCCGCCAGTTCCGGGCGCGCCGACGTACCCTTGTCCAGCACGTAGTTCAGGTCGAAGCCGATCGGCTTCCCGCCGGCCTTCTCCAGATCGGTTCCGATCGTCTTTGCCTTCACGAAGTCGAACACGGTCCCCGCGACCGGTGCAATCTTGCCCGTGGGAATGAGCGTGTCGTCGGCCGGGGTGTAGTTCTTCGCCGCGATGGTGACCTCGTGGCCCTTGATGTCGCCGGCCGCGTGCCCGGCCAAGTTGAAGTAGCTGTGGTGCGCGAGGTTGCAGAGCGTCGTCTTGGTCGTGGTCGCGCGGAAGTCGATCACCAGTTCGTTGTTGTCGGTGAGCGTGTACGTCACCTCGACCGCGAGCGCGCCCGGGTAGCCTTCTTCACCGTCGGGACTGGTACGCTTGAACGTGATGCTCGGGCCGGTCGCGGTGAGCGACGGTTTGCCCTGCCAGAATTTCTTGTCGAAGCCGCTCTTGCCGCCGTGCAGTGTGTGCGCGTCTTTTTCGTTGCCCTTCGTGACGGTGTACTCTTTATCATCCAGCTTGAAACGCGCGTTCGCGATGCGGTTCGCGACCCGACCGGCGTTCGTGCCGAAGTACGGGTGGCCGCCCATGTAGCCTTCGAGCTTGTCGAAGCCGAGCACGATGTCCGCGAACTTCCCGTCCTTGTCCGGCACGTGCAACTCGGTGATGATCGCGCCGTAGTCGATGCACTTCAGCGTCACGCCGTTCTTGTTGATGAGCGTGTACTGGTACACGCCGATGGTCGGCGACTCGTTCTTTTTCTTCTTGTCTTTCAACTCTTCTGGGCGCGGCATGGTGCCGTACTTGGTTTCCTCGAACGCCGGTCCGGTGCCGGGTCGCGGTTGCGCGGATGCGCTTGTGACAAGTGCGAGCGTGACGGCGAGTGCGGGGAGAGCGCGCATGAATGCTCCGTGAAGCGGGATGGGGTGGGGACATGGTATCCGAGCGTGTAATCTAAGGCGAGCGGGGGGCGTAAGCCCCCTGATTGTTACGCCAATCGTTCACGCACTTGAAACCATCAGGGGGGCTTACGCCCCCCGCTCGCCAGGAATCACCCATGCCGTCCGACGTTCTCGACACGCCCGAAGCCGCCTACCAAATCGTTACCACCGGGAGCGGCCCGTCCGGCGCGCTCCCCCTAACCGACGAGCTGCTCCGCCACTCACCGAGCGGCAACCTGTTCGGCTGGACGCAGAACGTCGGCATGGGCTGGAACCCGGCCCTCATGGGCGGGAAAGAGTTCACCATCCTCAGCACGCACGGCGGGCTTCGCGCCGAAGACGGCACGCCGATCGCACTGGGCTTTCACTCCGGGCACTGGGAAGTTGGGTTGCTCGTGAAGGCCGCGGCGGAAGAGTTCGCGCGACTGCGGTGCATCCCGTTCGCAGGCGCGATCACCGACCCGTGCGATGGCCGCACGCAGGGCACCGCGGGCATGTACGACAGCCTGCCGTACCGCAACGCTTCGTCGATGGTGATGCGCAGGTTGATGCGTTCCCATCCAACGCGGGCCGGCGTGATGGGCGTTGCGACCTGCGACAAGGGCCTCCCCGCGATGATGATGGCGCTGGCGTCGCAGCACGACCACCCCACGATTCTCGTGCCCGGCGGCGTGATGCTCGCGGGCGAAGCCGAACACGAAGACACCGGGAAGGTCCAGACGATCGGCGCGCGATACGTTCACGGCGAGATGAGCATCGGGGAAGCCGCGGACGCGGGTTGTCACGCGTGCGCTTCGCCCGGCGGCGGGTGTCAGTTCCTCGGCACTGCGGCCACGTCGCAAGTCATCGGTGAAGCGCTCGGGCTGAGTCTGCCGCACTCGGCGCTCGCACCGTCGGGGCAACCGATCTGGCTCGACCTCGCCGTGCGATCCGCACGCGCGCTGTTCCACATGACGAACAGGGGAATTCGCACACCGCACATCCTGACGGAAGCGGCGTTCAAGAACGCGCTCGCGGTGTTCGCGGCGTTCGGCGGCAGCACGAATCTTCTGCTGCACACGCCCGCGATCGCGTTCCACGCCGGCGTTCGGCGACCCACCATCGAAGACTGGACGTTCTACAACCGCCGGGTGCCGCGACTCGTGGACGCGCTTCCGAACGGCCCGATGAACCACCCGACGATGCGTGTGTTCCTCGCGGGTGGCGTCCCCGAGGTAATGCTTCACTTGCGCGAACTCGGATTACTCGAACTCGACGCGCTGACGTCGTCGGGCCAAACCCTCGGCGCGAACCTCGACTGGTGGGCCAAGTCTGAACGCCGCTCGCGGCTTCGCGAGTTGCTTCGCACGCGCGACAAGGTCGATCCGGACCTCGTCATCATGTCGCCAGAAGTGGCCCGCAAGCGCGGCCTGACCAGCACGGTCACGTTCCCGCTCGGGAACCTCGCGCCAGACGGGTGCGTCATCAAATCAACGGCAATCGACCCTTCGGTTGTGGACAAGGACGGCATCTACCGGAAGCTCGGTCCGGCGAAGGTGTTCATCACGGAGAAGGCCGCGATCAAGGCGATCAAGGGCGAAGGCGACCGCAAGGTTGTGCCGGGTGATGTGCTGGTGTTGTGCTGTCGCGGGCCGCTCGGCAGCGGGATGGAAGAAACCTATCAGGTGACTTCGGCACTGAAGCATCTGAAGTGGGGGAAGCAAGTCGCGGTTATCACCGACGCGAGGTTCAGCGGTGTATCGACGGGCGCGTGCATCGGTCACGTTTCGCCCGAAGCGCTGGCCGGCGGTCCGATCGGCAAGCTCCGCGACGGCGACCTGATTCAAATCGTGATCGACCGCAACAAGCTGGAAGGCACGGTAGACCTCGTGGGTGATGTGACCGGCGCTCATGGAGTGGAATGGGGTACGGCTGAGTTGGCTTGCCGCGTAGCACGCGAAGACCTCGCCCCGGACCCGGCGTTGCCCGCGGACACACGCCTCTGGGCCGCGCTCCAGCACGCGAGCGGCGGCGTCTGGGGCGGTTGCGTGTACGACCCCGACCTGATCGCCGCGAAGCTGGTGGGGAAGTGACAATCCATTCACCCAGCAAGGAACTGACATGTCAAAGACGTACATGGCGGTTTCGTACGAACCTGACGATCCACCGCACCCCATGAGGAGCGCGGTCGTCACGAAGAAGCTCATTACCCTTGAGTGGGAAGAGGGCGACTACCTCGTTGGCCTCAGCGCCACTTCGACAGACGGGGCGCTGTATGAAGGCACCTACGAGTACCGCGGTTACCCTGACGAAATCTAACACGTTCGTCTGGGCCTCTATCGCGGCCCGAACGGGGCGATGTTGCTGTTCGGAGACTGGTGGCAATTCCCGAACGACCCACACCAGCCGTGGCTGATCCATTCAGTTGTCGCGTCCAAGTAAGTTCACGTTCGCGGGTGCTGGGTCGCCAATCTGGTGTTGGGGAAAGAGTGACGCTAAACTTGCGACAGGAGGAAACACCCATGACCGCCAAGCCGCCATCGGTCCCGTCGCGCCCGGTTCCGCGCCGGCCGTTCCGGTTCACTCGCGAGCAGTATTACGAACTCGGCGAACTCGGCTTTTTTTCGGGAACGCGAGTCGAGCGGATTCGCGGGGAGATTATCGAGATGAGTCCGATCAACTGGCCGCACGTGGTCGGCTGTCGGAAGACCGCAGTGCTGTTGGAACAGGTGTTTGCCGGAATCGCCTGGGTGTCGCGAAACGAGCAGCCCTTGTCGTTGACTGATAGCGATCCGCAACCGGATGTGATGGTTGTCGCGGGCCGATTCGAGGACTATTCCGGGCACCCGACCACGGCGCTGCTCGTCGTCGAAGTGGCCGACGCGACGCTTTCCTACGACCTGACCACGATGGCCAAACTGTACGCGACCGCGAGTGTGCCCGAATACTGGGTACTCGACGTCGAGAACCGGCAGCTTCACGTCTTTCGCGATCCGCAAGCGATTCCGCTTCCTCCCGATCTCGCCGCGACCGCGTACCGCACGCACCTCACGCTCGCATTCACGGATCACGTGTCGCCGCTCGCCGCGCCGAATGCGTCCATTCTGGTGAGCGATCTTCTGCCGTGAAACGAAGCGACGCGCGGCGAACTTTACGCTGCGCGTCGCGGCTACGCTTCCTTACTTCACACTACTTCTCGCCATACGCCTTGTACTTGTAGGGCGAAGTCTTCGACTTCAGCGACACTGGCAGGTCATTTGAAGCCGACGTGCCCGCGGGCGGGATCGTCTGCGGGTCGGCCTTCGGCATTGGAACCGGGTTCGCCGGGCCGCCGTCGTAACGGAACGTGCCGTCGCCGGGCGCCGCGGGCGGCGCCATTGGCTGCGGGATCGGGCGCGAAAGGCTCGTGCCAAGTGGCACGGCCGGCGCCGCGTTGCCGCCGATGCCGAGCGTGAAGCCGACACCCGTGCTGCACCCAGAGTAGTACGTCGGGTACACCGGGTACGTTTGATAGTAGGTCGGGTAGTACACGCGCGGGGTGTAATAGTACGCGGGGCGGTAGTACCCGACGTTGTAGGTGCGGTAGCTGGTGTAGGAGCCGCTGCTGTAGTACCCGCGATACCCGCCGTAGCCGTAGCCACCGCGATAGCCGCCGTAATAGCGGTAGCCGCGGGCCAACTCGTTGTCCTCGGTCGCGGCCTGCTCCGCGGTGCCCCTTCCGCCAAGCGTCATCGTTGTGCTAGGCGCTCCGTCGCTCGTGCGCAACGTGTCGCTGTCGTCGGCGCCCGCGGCACCGCTCACCACAAGCACCGCGCTGAGCGTGAGTGCTGGTTTCCAGGTGTTCCAGATCATCAGTTCGTTCCTCCTCGAACCTCCGTCGGAATGGCAATGTGTTCCGCCGGTGCCATTTGGTGTGATTGTACGCTGCCCGCGTGCCGTGTGGAATCGCAACACGAGCGAAAAAGGTTCACGAACGCGGCTGACGACACGCGTGTGCTGCGGATACACTTTCGTCATGCTCACACCCGCCACTACGTCACTGCTCGTCGTGGACGCGCAGCGGGGTTTCACCGAACTCTGTCCTGCGGAACTGCCCGTTCCGGGCGGGGTCGCGATCGTTCCCCAGGTGAACGCGCTGCTCGCGATTCCGTTCGCGCGCGTTGATGCCACCCAGGACTGGCACCCCGCGGATCACCGTTCGTTTCTCCGAAGAGCGGACAACCTCTATCCGCCTCACTGCGTGATGAACACGCCGGGCGCAGAGTTCCTCCCCGGTCTGCACACAGAGCGTTTCAACGCGATTTGGCGCAAGGGCTACGACCCAAACTTTGAAGCCTACGCGGTGACCACGCAGCACCCGGGATTCGCACCGTTCCTGTCCGCGTCCGGCATCACGGCGGTGGTCGTGTGCGGCATCGCGACGAACATCTGTTGCTTCTTCGCCGCGCGCGACTTGCGTCGCGCCGGCTTCGACGTGTGGCTCGTGGAGAACGCGAGCGCCGGTATCGACGTGCCCGCCGCAGGCCTATTCCAGGCGAAAGCGAAGGAAGAGGGGCAGACGCTCGGTATCCGCTATTGCACCGTCGTGGAAGTAATGGCGGCACTGCGGGCGTGACTTCAGACCATCCGATCCGCAAGCCGCGTTCGGACGCGAGCCAGTAACATCGCGTGGTCGAACGCGAGCGCTGGCAGCTCATCGAGCGCGAACCACCCGACCGCGCTGGCGTCATCGGCCGCCACGGGCTTCACCGCGTCCGGGGCCACCTGTGCCAGATATGCCACGCTGACCGTCCAGCCACGCGGATCGCGCCCCGCATCGCCAGCCGTGTACAGTTGTTCCAAGTCCGCGACCGTCACGCCGGTTTCTTCGACCAGTTCCCGCCGTGCAGCGTCCGAAAGCCGCTCGTTCTCCTCGACGAAACCTCCTGGCAGTGCCCAACTTCCGGCGAACGGGTCTTTTTTCCGCTGGATCAGAAGCACACGCGGCCGGGGTTCGCGCGTCACGATCGCCACATCCACTGTCAAGGCCGGTCTCGGGTATTCGTAAGTGTGTTTCGGACCATCTTTCGCGGACACGTCAACCCCTCGTCTGGCCATGATGTTGCGGCAACATTCGCGAACTTACTTGAGTAACTTAGCCGCTTCTCAGCCACCTGCCTCCAGCGCGAAAATCGAACCCCCTGGTACAATACTGGTGTTTGCTGGGGAGACCGGAGAAAGCGCAACACTTTCGAGCCGAACCCCAATCTCAAGCCGCTCGCGGCTTCGTGTGTTTATAGGCGAGAGCGTTAAGGAGAGGTGCTTTGTGCAGTCGCAACACGCTGCGCCAGTAAATGATACGGCGCTCCAGAAAGTCTTTGTGTGGGAAGCGTTCGACGCGACGGACCTCATGACGCAGGCCGCGGCGAAACTTTACGAGCATACGCTGACAGCGGACGAACGGATTCCCTGGATGTGGATCGAGCAGTCGGTTCAGGATCGCACAAAGAGTAAACCGCGGTCTGGCGAGTGGAGCCGGCACCTTCTGCTGGCGGCGCCCGAAGGTCGCCAGGATGATCCCGACGCGCTCGCGGGTTATGTGTACGGCGCGCTGCTTCCGGGCTACGGCGGTTACCTCTGCTACATTGGCGTCGCGAACTGGGCCCGGCGCATGGGCGTCGGCGGTCGGCTCTACGAGCAGTTCTTCAAGGTACTTCGCGTCGATGCCGGGGAACTGGGCGAACCGCTGCCGTTCGTGATCTGGGAGAGTCACCGCCCGGACCCGCTCGCGGAGGCGGGCGACTGGGAGAACTGGACCGCACGCACGCGACTCTTCGACCGCGTTGGCGGGCAGTGGGTGGACGGCGTCGACTTCCTTTCGCCGAACTTCGCGGCGGATGAGGAAGATGACGCGGCGCCACCGGTGCCGCTGCAGTTGTTCGTGAAGCCGCTGGACACGCCGGAAGCCGCGTTCACACCAGAGCGGTTGCGCGAAGTGGTCGGCGGGCTGCACGAGCGCGTGTACCACAACCTGCCCGGCACGCCAATGTACGACCGCACGCTCCCAGCCAGTTGCGAACCGCGACTGCGCCCCGCGAGGGCTGCGGGGGTACGTAAGAGCGAACGCGGCGAACTTGTATAAGTTGAGAGTCGGCAGTGAGCAGTTGAAGACAAGGAAGCGTCACCTGTCTTCAACTGCTCTGTCCGCTCTCAACTATCGAGTAGGTCGGGCGGGAATCGAACCCGCGTTTGTGTGCTTATCAGACACACGCCTTACCACTTGGCTACCGACCTGAATATCTCAACTTCATGTCGCGAACGTACACCGCGCGCTACGTGTTCCCCGTCAGCGGGCTTCCCCTTCCGAACGGCACCGTCACCGTTGGTGACGAGCGCATCGAGGCGGTGTTACCACACGGCAAGCGCACCCCGGACGAAGACTTCGGCAACGTCGCGATCATCCCTGGTCTGGTGAACCCGCACACGCATCTCGATCTGAGCGGCGCTCGTGGGTTGATCCCACCGACGGACCCCGACCACTTCACCGACTGGTTGCGCGGCGTGATCACTTACCGCCGCACGAGCAACCCGGAGCAAACGCAAACCGACATCCGCGACGGCTTAGCGGAATGCCTGCGTCACGGCACCACACTCATCGGCGACATCGCCAGCGAGGGCGCATCGTGGGAGCCGCTCGCGGCTTCGCGGCTTCGCGCCGTGGTGTTCCGTGAGGTGATCGGCGTGACGACAGCCGGCGTCGAGCGGTGGACGGAGGCGGTGCGGTGGGCGATGGACCGGAGCCGTGCGCGAATTCGCGCGGCGTACAGTCCGCACGCCCCGTACAGCGTGAACGCCGACGTACTCGTGAAGTCGGTCGGGTGCGGGTGCCCGGTCGCGATCCACCTGGCCGAGTCGCCCGCAGAAGTCGAACTACTCGACCGCCGAACCGGGCCGTTCGTCGGGTTCCTTCAGCAACTCGGTCTGTGGGATGGGGCAGTGCTCCCGTCGTCGCTCGGCGGCATCGTGCCGGACACGGCAAACGCGGGCACGCCGATCCGCGAACCGTACCCGGTGCTTTACGTTCACGGCAACTACCTCTCACTGAGCACCGAACTGAAGGCGCATCAGTCCATCGTCTACTGCCCGCGAACGCACGCGGCGTTTGGGCACCCGCCGCACCCCTTCCGAGAGTTCCTCGCGCGCGGTGTTCGCGTGTGCCTCGGTACCGATAGCCTCGCGTCGAACCCTGATCTCGACATCCTTGCCGAAGCGCGGTTCGTGCGATCGCGTTACCCCGACTTCCCCGGCGATCAGTTGTTGCGGATGGTCACGCTTTCGGGCGCCGAATCGCTCGGCTGGGTCAACGAGTGCGGTAGCCTCGAAGCCGGCAAGAGCGCCGACTTCGTGGTGGTGCCGCTGCCGGACGCGGACGCGCCCGACCCGCACGAACTGCTGCTCGCGGATCACGCGGGCGCGCGCCGCACAATGTTTCGCGGACAGTGGCGAACGTCGAGTACCCCGTGAAGGAGTCGAACCTTCCAGCCGGGCTTCGTAGACCCAGCACCGCGCCGTCGGACGGGGCGTAACAAACACATCAACAGAGGGCCGGGTGGGAATCGAACCCACTACACGCGGGTTAACAACCCGCTGCTATTCCGTATCAGCTTCCGACCCAAGAAGCAGTACACCATGCGGGAGTCGAACCAGCCAACCGGGCTTCGGAAACCCAGCGCCGCAAACCGTCGGATGGTGCGCAGTCAGGATGGCAGGAATCGAACCTACTTGAACGAGTTCCCAAGACGCGCGGCCAGCCAATGGCCCACATCCTGATATCAACAGTCGGGAAGACAGGAGTCGAACCTGCGATCTCGCGCTTCCGACGCGCGCGGCCACTCCACCTGGCCCACTTCCCGATGGTGCCAAAACATCAACAGAGCGTTCGGCGGGATTTGAACCCGCGCGTCCTGGTTGGGAACCAGACCGGCTACCGCTGACCTCACGAACGCAGTTCTCATCAGTCCCGGCGGCTGGAGTTGAACCAGCTCCTCCGCGTTTTCAGCGCGGCGCTACTACCGAGTTAGCTTCACCGAGTACGTCCAGAACAGTACCTCGCCAGGGGATCGAACCCTGCGTCTGCCGGTTAAAAGCCGGCGGCTTCGCCATTGAAGCGTGCGAGGCGTCACTCACAGTTCCGGGGGCTGGAATCGAACCAGCGACTTCCACCTTCAAAGGGTGGCATCAGTGCCAACACTGAATCCCCCGGAATCAATTCAACAGTTGCCGAGGCTGGAATCGAACCAGCGACTTCCACCTTCAGAGAGTGGCTTCAGTACCAGCACTGAATCCCCGGCATCACGTCAGCGAGCAGCGGTGGTAGGAATCGAACCTACAAATTACGCCTTAACAGGGCGCCGCCTTACCATTCGGCTCCACACCGCTGTGCGTGCAAAAACACCATCGGCCTGGCATCTCGTTGCGGAGATACCAGGCCGATGGGTGCTGAACCCTGCTCGGTATGGCATCATCCGGTCTGGATGCGAATCGGAGTGCGGAATTGATTCGGGAATTGGTTGGGTCGATTAAACGGCCCAAACCCGAACCCGCGCGGTTGCGGTCGTTGGGGGTTACGCGGCTGTTTAATGAACCCGGTCATGGCTTGCTCACTGGTATGCGAAGTCGTCACAACTATTGACGCGGCGCACACCCATTGGTTCGCGGTGTGCGCCGAATTGTTTCCGAATTCTCAACTCGCGGTTCGCTTACCATTGGCGTCCGCGGTCTTCGATCACCTCGACACGAACCCGCAACCCGCGGTCTTCCAGGCGGCACGCGACACGCTCGGCCTCGCGCCGCGTTTCGTACCGGCCATAACGGTCCCAGTGCCCGTTGTGCCGTACGTACACCACGTAGTCGTGATCGTGCCACTGTTGCAGTTGCGGGACAAACCCGCCGCCCGACCCGCGGAGCGGTTCGCCGGCCGTCGCGACCTGCCCGCTGACCCCGATCGCCACCACGGCCACCGCCCCGCGAATCAACTTGCGGATCATCGTTATCTCCATTCCTCACCAGCGTCAGGAACTTGAGTTGTCTGGCGGTTTTCTTCACCCGCCAGTTGCACTCAAGTAATGGGCCGCCACGGCCGACTTGCGCCCTACAGTTTTCTTGTTGAGAAATTCCCGACCGCGTAGTGTGAGGGGAATGCGATGTACGGCGAAGGGAACGTGGAATCGACCGCCGCCCAACGGGATCAGGATGCCACGACCCGCACCCCGCTGCCCGCAGTCGGAAGGATGCCGCGCATGACGCGAATACCGCTCTACCCGTTACGTTTCGACCCGATCTTCACCACGAACCTGTGGGGCGGGCGGCGCTTGCCCGCGTATCTGAACCGCACGGTCGCGCACGACGACCCCGTTGGCGAAGCGTGGGTGTTGAGCGACGTGGACGGCAGCCTCAGTCGCGTCGCGGACGGCCCGCTCGCGGGGGCCACGCTCCGCGAGTTGCTCGCACACGATCCGTCGCGAATCGTCGGCGCGGCGAAGACCCCACAGGGCCGGTTCCCGCTGTTGCTGAAGTTTCTCGACGCGCGCCAGGAACTCTCCGTTCAGGTTCACCCGAACGACACGCAGGCCGCGCTGCTCGGCCCTGGAAAGTTCGGCAAGACGGAAGCGTGGGTTGTCCTCGACCGCGACGCCGCAACCAGCCGCCTCTACGCCGGGTTCGCGGAGGGCGTGAGCGCCGCTGACTTCCGCGCGGCACTCGCGTCGAAGACCACGCCCCGTACGCTACACGGTTTCACGCCCAATCCAGGCGACTGCGTGTTCCTCGAAGCGGGCACCGTTCACGCGATCGGCTCGAACCTGCTCCTGTTTGAAGTGCAGCAGACGAGCGACATCACCTATCGGCTCTACGACTGGGATCGCGTGGACGCGAAAACGAAGCTCCCGCGACAACTTCACATCAACGAAGGTCTGGCGTGCGCGGACTTCCAGCGCGGCCCGTGTTATCCGGTCGGCCCGGCGGTCGCGGTGCGCGACGGCGTGCGCCACGAAGGTCTGGTGACGTGCGATTATTTCACACTGGAACGCCTCACCAGCGCGGTGCCGTTTCGCGTGGGAAGCCCGACCCAGTGCCGCGCGGTCGTGTGTGTGAGCGGAAGCGGCGAACTGGAATGCGCCGGCTCGCGGTATCCACTCCGCACTGGGGATGTGTATCTGCTCCCAGCGGAACTCGGCACCGCGATGGTGCTGCCCGCGACCCAACTCACGCTGCTCGAATGCGGACTGCCCAGCGAGTGAATAACACGTACCCCCCAGCCCCCTCCCTGAAGGGAAGGGGAGAAAGAGACGCTTGCGGCTTCGCGTGCGTTCGGGCGCCGCGACTCGCGAAGCCGCGAGCGGCTCAGACAAGCAAGGTTTTGCTCCCCTTCCCTTCAGGGAGGGGGTTGGGGGGTAGGTTATCTTTCGCAGCACTCGCACTTTTTTCTGAACACCTCCCCGCGTGAGCGGACATGATAGGGGTAGATGCTCGCTGGGAGTGCCCCCGATGTCTGTCCGCGTTCGACTGCCGAACCCGCTCGCCGCGCTCGATGATCGCGTGCTGTTGAGCCGTTTTGCGGAACAGCACGACCAACCGGCCTTTGAACAACTCGTGAAGCGGCACGGGCGGCTCGTCTTCGGAGTGTGCCGGCGTGTTGTTCGCGACGCGCACCTCGCGGAAGACGCGTTCCAGGCGGTGTTCCTGGTGCTGGCGCGCAACCCGCGGGGCGCGACGGAAGCGACCTCCGTGGGCGGGTGGCTGTTCGGTGTCGCGCGTCGCGTTGGCCTCGCGGCGCGGCGTCACGAACAGCGTCGCGAGAAACGCGAACTGAAGGCGCGCCAACAAGGGGCTGACGCCCTCCCCTCGCCAACAACCGATTTCGATGATCTCCTTCGCGTGTTGGACGAAGAACTCGGCGCGCTGCCGGACGAGGTTCGCGCGGCACTGGTCGCGTGCTTCCTCGAAGAGCGCACGCACGACGAAGCCGCTCGCGAACTCGGCTGGAGCCTCAGCACACTGCGCCGGCGGGTCGATCGCGGGAAGGAACTTCTGCGCTCGCGACTCGCTCGTCGCGGAGTGACGCTCGCGCTGGGGTTGCTCACGGGTGCGATTGCGTCCCCGGCTCGCGCCGCAGTTCCCGCACTCGCGCCTTCACCCGCAAGTGCCGCACTTGCCGCCGAAGCGTTCAAGCGTGGCATCGGAGCGAAGCTCTCGGCTGCTGTTACCGTGATCGCCCTCGCGGTTGGCGGAATCGCGTTCGGCCTCGCGAACGAACCAACTGATGCGCCGCTCCCGATCACCGCGAGCGCGGCGCAACCAAAGCCCGTGTTCGACGTGGCACCGGCCCCGCGTGCAATCGTGGTGAAGCCCTGGGTGACGGTATCCGGCCGCGTGGTCTTCCCAAAAGACCAAGCGATTCCAGATGTGAAGGTGATCACGACCGGCATCAAGGACGCGGAGGTGTGGAAGCCGTTCGCGCCGCTGATGTCCGAGGATGTACTGGTTCATGCGGAGAATCGCGGCATCGCGAACGCGATGGTGTGGCTGCGCCCGGATTCGGACGACAAGAAGGACGACTTCCCCGCGGAGAGCATTCACCCCGATCTCGCGAACCCGAAGCCGCAAGAACACCCCGTCCTCGCGGTTCGCGGGCAGTTCCTGCCGCGGGTGCTCGCGGCGCGAGCCGGCGATCGCGTGACGTTTGACAACCGCTTACCGGTCCCGACCAACGTGCTCTACACCGCGTTCCAACTCGACAACGGCGAGGGGCGAGAGTTCAACGTGCTGGTCGGAAAGGGCATGTCGCACACCGCGAAGCCGCTCCCCGCGATGCGCTCGCCCGACACGTACACGTCCAGCATCTACCCGTGGATGAAGGGTTACGTGTGGGCGTTCGATCACCCGTATTTCGCGGTCACGGACGCCAACGGCAAGTTTTCGATCGCGAACGCGCCCGCGGGTAAGTGGCGGCTCGTGGTGTGGCATGAAGCCGTGGGCTACCTCGGCGGCGCACCGGGCAAACTCGGCGCGAAGGTGACGATTCCCGAAAGCCGTGACGGGAAACTGGAACTCGACCCGCTCCCGTTCAAGAGCGACGACTGGCCCGCTCCGTAACGTTTCCAGGTTCCATTACCTCAAGGTGTTCCCATGCGACTACTGTTGTCGTGCGTGTGCTGCTGCGCGCTCGCGTCCGTCATGACCGCGCAAGAGAAGTGGGTGACGGTCAAGGGGCAGGTGGTGTTCCCGGCTGACAAGGAAATTCCAAAGCGCGCGGCGCTGAAGGTAGACGGCCCCGACAAGGTCGCGTGTCTCGCGAAGGGGGCAATTCTCGACGAGACGGTTCTGGTGAACCCGAAGAACCGCGGGATCAAGAACGTGGTCGTGTACCTGCGCCCGGATAACGCCAACAACCTGAAGGCCGAGTTCGCCGCGAACGAGATTCATCCCAACGACGCGAACCGCAGAGCCGTCGACGTGGTGATCGACCAACCGTGTTGCATGTTCGTGCCGCGCGTGACGTGTGCGCGTGTGGGCGACACGATTGTGGTGAAGAACCCGGCGGCGTTCGCACACAACTTCTTCTGGGACAGCGTGAACAACGGCACGCACAACCCAAACATCGCTGCGACCGCGAACTGGAAGATGCCGAACGCGCTGGTGAAGGAAAGCACGCCGATCCAGTACAAGTGTACGATTCATCCGTGGATGACCGGCTACGTGCGCATCTTCGACCACCCGTACTACTCGGTGACTGACGAGGACGGGAAGTTTTCGATTGCGAACGCGCCGGCTGGGAAGTACCGCATCGTGTACTGGCACGAGAACGGCGTCCGCGGTGGCGCGAAGGGGCGTGCCGGCGACGTGGTCGCGATTGCAGGGCCGCAAGGCGCCAAGACGATGGAGATGAAGCCCACCGACTTCGACGTGAGTCCGAAGTAGCCCGCCGCTTGCGGCGTAGCGGGCGTTATGGGGCGCGCATCGTTCGCACGCACTGAACGACACACGCCGCGGCCTCGTCGATCTCCTCGACGGACTGGCTCGGCGCGAAGCTAAAGCGGAGCGCCGACCGCAGCACCTCGTCCGAAACGCCCATCACGCGAAGCACCGGGCTGGGCAACAGGCTACCGCTCGAACACGCGGACCCGGTCGAACACGCGACCCCTGCGAGGTCGAGTGCCATCAGGAGCAGGTCTGCACGGCAGCCTGGGAATGATACGTTCAGCGTGGTCGGCACCACGTCCGGCGTGCCGATCTCCGGGCCGTTGAGCACGACCGGTTCGCACTCGCTTTGCAGTGCGTTCCAGAACCGGGCGCGGAGCGTTTCGAGTTGGGTGCGGTTGTTGTCCAGGTTGCGCACCGCGAGTTCCAGCGCGGCGGCCATTCCGACCGCGAGCGCGACCGGTTCCGTGCCCGGCCGCCGGCCGCTTTGCTGGTGCCCGCCGAATGTGCGCGGCTCCAGGTGCGTGCCGCGCTTCGTGAGCAACACGCCCACACCCTTCGGCCCGCCGAACTTGTGTGCGCTCGCGGTGAGCGTGGTCGCGCCAAGCGCGCGGAAGTTCACCGCGATCTTGCCCACGGCTTGCACCGCGTCGCAGTGGAGTCGCGCGCCTTTCGGCAGTGACAGCGCGATGTCACGCACCGGCTGAATCGCACCGGTCTCGTGGTTCGCGAGCATCACGCAAACGAGATTCACGTTCTCATCTGGAACGCGCCACTCGATCACGCCGCGCGCGTTCGCGGGCAGCCATTCGACCGCGACGCCAAGTGATTCGAGGTGTCGAAGGGGTTCGATCACGCACGGGTGTTCGAGTAAAGAACCTACCCCCCTCCCTTCAGGGAGGGGAGCTTTGTCTGTCTCCCCCCTCCCTGAAGGGAGGGGGGTTGGGGGGGTAGGTTGCCTTCCCACCAACCCAAACACCGCGAGGTTGTTCGCCTCGGTCGCACCGCTGGTGAACGTCACTTCGTCGGGGTGTGCCCCCAATAGCGATGCGATCTTCTCTCTCGCGTCTTCGAGTGCCTGACGTGATTTGCGCCCGACTGCGTGCGCCGACGACGGGTTACCATAGGTTTCCTCCATCAGTGGGCGCATCGCGTCCCACACGCCGGGCAACAGTGGTGTGGTCGCGTTGTGGTCGAGGTAGATTGGTCGCATCGTACCATCTTACGCCGTCGAGGATTTGCGGAATGAACTTGCGACCGTACTCGCATTTGAGGATACTCAACTCTCCTCGCTGACCGTTCGGCCGCGCGCTGATCTGATTCGTTTCCGTCGATTCCTCGTCAATTCTCGATGGGGGGATGTCATGTGTCGGTTTTGTCGTTCCCCGCGTTTCGTGCGGGGTGGGTTCACGTTGATTGAGTTGTTGGTGGTGATTGCGATTATTGCGATCCTCATCGGGTTGTTGCTCCCGGCGGTTCAGAAGGTGCGTGAGGCCGCCTCGCGAACGCAGTGTACGAACAACCTCAAGCAAATCGGGCTGGCCGCTCACAACTACCACGACGCGTTTGGGAAGTTCCCGTCTGGCTCGGAGAACGCCGCCGTTTGGGGACCGTCTCCGCACGCGTACCTGCTGCCCGTGATCGAACAGGGGAACGTCTCGGCGCTGATGACGCAGTCCTTCGCGCACGGGGCCAGCGCCCAGGGCGGGACCGGGGCGCCTGTGACCAACCACGAATCGGGATCGACGACGCGGCCGAAGGTGTTCGTGTGCCCGTCCGACCCGAACACGTTCGCCGGTCTGGTGTATGGGTTCACCAACTACCACACCAACTACGGGCGGTGGGTGGGCCTTGAGAGCAAGTGGGACGGCGTGTTCGGAACGAACTTCGTCCCCTACGGGAGCGTCCCCGCGATGGCCGCGACAACGATCGTCGGCATCACAGACGGAACCAGCAACACGGTGTCGTTCGCTGAGGTGGCCAACGGGGCCAGTGGCACGTCCCCGACTCCGCGTGACGCGCGACGCGACTGTTTCGACGGCGGCGCCATTCCTGTCAACACGAACAACCCGACGACGGTTCGGAACTATTTGTTGGGGTTGAACATGCAGACCGCGGGGACGCTCGGCTGGAACTGGCGCGGCTACCCGTGGCGCGAGGGGTCAATCTGGCGCAACGGGTTTAACACCATTCTCCCACCGAACAAGCCCTGCTATCGGCCCAATAGCGGCGAGTGGTGGCAACTGGTCACTCCCGCGAGCAGTTTCCACAGTGGTGGGGTGAACGTGTGCCTGGCAGACGGGTCCATCCGGTTCATCACCGATTCCGTAAACCCCGACGCCTGGACCGCGGCCGGCTCCCGGGCCGGCGGCGAATCCCTCCCGCTGAACTGAGAGCAGAAGAGGGAAGAGAAGGTTTCGCGTTCACCCAGAGGGGCGATGAGGCGTTGCCCAGTCGAGGCGTCTCTGGCCCCTGCGGGTCCAACGCTACACTTCCTACCTCTTCTGTCCCCTGCTCCCGCCTTCTGCTCTCTTCACGAGGTCACACCATGTTGTGCGCCCTTCGCATCGCGCTACTCGTCTCCACTGCGATGGTCGCAGGCGGGTGCGGGAGTGCGGAACCAACTGCACCGAAAGAAGAACTCAACGACAAGGAGAAGTTGCAAGTGAAGGATCTGAACGAGCAGCGCAAGGAGGAATGGCAGAACACCAAGACGAAGAAGTGAGCCGGGTGTTGCGAACCCCGCGCCTGTGGGCGATAATCTCCGTTGACCTTTCGAGGGAGTGTTGTGACAAGCAGAAGAGTACGTTCTCCGGCTCGCAGTTGTTTTCTCGCGCCGGGTACAGCACACTGATGGGATTCCCGCTGTGAGAACCGCCATGCCCACATTTCGCCACCCCACTCTATCCCGCCGAACCGCCATTCAAGCCGGGGCCGTCGGGCTTCTCGGTCTCGGACTCGGTGAACTCAACACGCTGCGTGCCTCATCGAAGCACAGCGCGAAGTCGGTCATTTACGTCTTCCTATCGGGCGGGCTGGCGCAGCACGAGAGCTTCGACCCGAAGCCGGACGCGCCCGACGCGATCCGCGGCGAGTTCGGCACCACCGCGACCAAGACGACTGGGTTGCGCATCACGGAGCATCTGCCGAAGCTCGCGGCGTGTTCGGACAAGTGGTGCGTCGTCCGCTCGCTCACGCACAAGTCGAACGACCACTCGCTGAGCCACCACATCATGTTAACCGGGCGCAGCGATGCGCCGGTGGGCTTCAACCCGAGTTTGCCGAAGCCGAGCGATCATCCGAGCCTTGCGGCTATCGCGGGCGCGGTCACGAAGGCACGCAACAACCTGCCGCCCGCGATCGTGCTGCCGGACCGGATCGTCCACAACACCGGGCGTGTGATACCGGGGCAGTTCGCCGGTGTGATGGGCCGCGCCCGCGACCCGTGGTTCCTCGAAGCCTCCGCGTTCGAGCCGAAAGCGTACGGCGCGTACCCAGAGTACGAGTTCGACCACCAGCAGCGTCCCACCGAGTTCAAGCGGAAGACGTTCACGATCCCCGATTTGAGCCTGCCGCAGGGCGTGGACGGCGACCGATTCGGCGCGCGGCTCGACATTCTCAAGCACCTTGACGCACAGCGCAAGACACTCGAAGACAACGCGAACGCGGGCGCGTTCAGTCGCTCGCGCGCGGACGCGGTAAGCCTGCTGACGGACGCTCGCGTGCGGGTCGCATTCGACCTGAACCGGGCGCCCGCGAAAGACCTCGAGCGCTACGGCAACAACGCGTTCGGTTGGTCGCTGCTGATGAGCGCGCGACTGGTCGAAGCCGGGGTGAACCTCGTTCAAGTGAATCTCGGTAACAACGAGACGTGGGACACACACGGCAACGCGTTCCCGCACCTGAAGGACAAACTTCTCCCGCCGACCGACAAGGCGCTCTGCGCGCTGCTCGACGATCTCGAACAACGCGGGTTGCTCGATTCTACCCTTATCGTGATGGCGGGCGAATTCGGGCGCACGCCACGGCTGAGTACGTTGGGGCAGTTCTACAAGGGTCCGGGCCGCGACCACTGGGGGTCGGTGCAATCGGCGTGGCTCGCGGGCGGCGGCGTGAAGGGTGGGCGCGTGATCGGCTCGTCCGACAAGACCGGCGGCTACCCCGCGACGGACCCGCAATCGCCGGAGAACTTCGCCGCGACGATCTACAGCGCGCTGGGCCTCCCGAAGACGGCCGCGTGGACGGACGCCGAGAGCCGCCCGCACCACCTCTACCACGCCGACCCCATGCCCGTCGGGTGACCGAAGCCCGCTCCTTGCGGTCGCGGCTCGTTGTGGTTGTGCGAGATACGAGAACGCTCAACGAGCCGCGACCGCAAGGGAGCGGGATGCCTCCATGAAGTACGAAGTGCGGTGCGCGTGCGGGAAGACGCACGCCGTGAGCGCCGCGGATGCCGGCGTGTCACTTCGCTGCGCCTGCGGGCGCACGGTCGAGGCGCCGGCCTTGCACATGCTCCTCGCGTCCGCAGGTGAAATGGGCGTGTCGCCGGTTGTGCAACTTCAGGCGATGCTTCTTCAGAACGAGTTGCCCGGTACGAACGACTGCGATTGCTGTCACCGCGGCACGGAGCATTTGATTCGCGTGTCGGTTGTGTGTGAGCGCCTCATCGTGAAGGATCAGTCGAGTCCGGGGGTGGCGTTGCTCGGCTGTGCGCTGCTCGGTCTGCTCGCGGGATTGGCGATTTACATCTCCCGCTTCGGTGGGACACCGACCGAACGTGGAGCAGAAGTTTCTTTCGTGCTTCCGGTACGTGTGTGCGAGGTGTGCGAACGTGACGTGACTGCCCCCGGAGCGGTGCGCCAGGTCTTGCGGACGACCCCCCATCTACGCGGCCCTCTTCGATCAGTACCCGAACGCGATCGTCCGCAAACTCGGCTGATTCGCACTTCACTTGTCTGGCTCACTTCGCTTGCTTAGACTTCTCGCTAGCACAGAACCCGACTCAGGATACTCAGCTTCGCGTGGAGGAACCCTTATCATGGCCACTGACACCAGCTTTCGCGGACACGTCTACGACGACATCACGCAGACCTTCGGCAACACCCCGTGCATTCGGCTTCGCAAAGTGGTGGGCGACGCGAAGGCCACCGTCATCGGGAAGTTGGAGAACTTCAACCCGCTGTGGTCGGTGAAGGACCGCATCGGGGTCGCGATGATCGACGCCGCGGAGAAAGCGGGAAAGATCCGCCCGGAAACCTTGATCATCGAACCGACCAGCGGCAACACCGGCATCGGTTTGGCGTTCACGTGCGCGGCTCGCGGGTACAAACTCGCGGTGACGATGCCCGAAAGCATGTCGCTCGAACGTCAACGGCTTCTGAAGGCGCTGGGTGCACAACTGATCCTCACGCCGCGCGAACTCGGCATGAAAGGGGCGGTGTCGCGTGCGATGGAACTGTTCCAGGAGTACGGCGGCGAGCCGAAGGCGTTCATCCCGCAGCAGTTCAAGAACCCGGCGAATCCTGAGATTCACCGCAAAACGACCGCTGAGGAAATCTGGCGCGCGACCAGCGGCACGATCGACATTCTCGTGAGCGGCGTCGGCACCGGCGGCACGATCACCGGGTGCGGCGAAGTGCTGAAGTCGCGTAAGCCGTCGGTGAAGTGCATCGCGGTGGAGCCAACGCAAAGCCCGGTGCTGACGCAGCACATCGTGCAGGGCATTCCGAAGGATCAGGTGAAGCCGCTCGGACCGCACAAGATTCAGGGCATCGGGGCCGGGTTTATTCCGGACGTGCTGAACTGCGCGATCATCGACGAAATCGTTCAGGTAACCGACGACGAGGCGTTCGAGATGGGTCGTCGTTTGGCGAAGGAAGAGGGCATGTTGTGCGGCATCTCGTGCGGTGCCGCCGCGAGCGCCGCGGTGAAAGTGGCGCACCGCCCGGAGAACGCCGGCAAGGTGATCGTGGTGATCCTGCCCGACCTCGGCGAACGCTACCTCAGCACCGCGCTCTACCCGCAGGAGTAGGAGAAACTACGATTCCGTTTCTGGCTCGACCGTCGATGCTTGGCGCAAAGCCAGAAACGCTTGCTTGAGAGCGAAGCTCACCGCGCTATCTGCCTCGCTCAACACAAGGGCTTGGTACGCGTCGACAAATGCGATGCGGTGCCGATGGAACAGATGAAGGAAGTGCCGCAGGAAGCCCACGCAATCCAGAATTGCGAACTCAATGCCGTTGGTTGTTTGGTAGACACTGGAAGCGTACTCGCGCACCGTGGGGTCGATGGCATCCGTCGTCACGAAGATGTAATTGTCGATTGAAGGCAGGCGCGGCAACTTCTCGATTGCGTGGTTGATGTCCCAGGTTGTCACAGCCTTTCGCTTCATCTCGTAGACCGTGAGAACTTTCTCGTCGGAAGTCAGGCAGATTTCAACGTCTCCTCCGGCGCCCGTTTGTTCGTCGGCAGCGTTGTGGGACGAGAGCGGCTTTGCCTGCTCCCCGAGTAGCGCGCAGACGGCCTGGTAAGCAGCGCACACGATGAGAACAGGCAACCGACTGGAGTGTGGGCAAGCGAGATGCTGTTGGAGGAGATTAACGATACCTTCGGAGGAGAGTGGAATTGTCGCGCCCGTTGGGCGCAGCGAAGCTTGCAACGCGGCGAGTTGTGCGTCTCTTTCTGCACGGAGTCGCAGCAGCACGCGAAACGTATCGAGCAGCACCGCTTCCGCCGTTTCACGGTCTTCCGCTACTTCTTCGAGAAGATGGAGCGCATCAGCGTACAACGCTCGCGGGCGTCCGATTACCGCTTTGTCGGGCGTCAGGGTGTAGTCGATGTTGCGAAGCGCCGGAGTCAGGAATGCGGTTGTGGAGTTGACTGGTAGCCGGTGCGATTGAATGAACGCCGACAAGTAGCCCTCGTCGTAGGAGCGGCCGGAGAACGTTCCAGGTTCCGATATTTCCGTGTAGGGCCGGCGCGGATCAACTATGGGTTGATGTACCTTCGCCAGCATGCACGACATAACCAAGCGGACGCAGGCTCGGTTTCGCGTATCTCGTGCGACGCGGTCGATTCGGTCCCGGTTTTCTTGCTCGATAACTGCCCAAGCGTCTGGATCGGCTTGGGCCGTCGCGAGTATCTCTTCAAGCAATTCACTCGGCGTCATCGAACAACCCTTTGGGTTCTTGCTTGTGTCGGTGAATTGCGACTGATTTCGGGTCGTAATTCGTCCACAACACTTCGATGCGCGTGTCTTTTGTCGAGTGAATGGTACGTGCTTCCGAAACGTGCTTCATCCAACGCGCCTTCGGGTACAACTCGCCCATGAGTGGGCAATCGTAATTTGAGATCGCGACCAATCCTTTGGCCGCGTTGAGGCCCGCCGCGAGCGCACGATGGGCGTGGTCGGTCATCTCGTAGCCGTAGGCTTTGTCGTCGCCGCGCGTTTCGTGGATGTACGGCGGGTCGCAGTAGAACAACGTCGTCGGTGAGTCGTAAAGTCGGATGACATCGAGCGCGGGGCGGTTTTCGATCTGCACGCGAAGTAACCTATCCGCGATTTCCGGCAACTGTTCGACGCCACCGAGCCAGCGGCTCACAACGCCGCTCATCCCCGCTCGACTCGTATCCTTGCAATTTGCCCAACGACCGAGGCTGGCGGTTTGAGCCAGACCTGTGCGCACCTGCCGCGCTCGAACGTAAAAGCGGCGGGCGCGTTCGAGCGCCGTCAAGGATTGGTCAACTTCGCAGGCGAGTCCGAATTCCTCGCGCGAAAATGGTGTCAGCCCGATCTTTTCGACCAGTGCCTCTTTGTCGTCGCGAAGGACGCGAAAGAAATTCGCGACTTCGCCATCGAGGTCGTTGTACGTCTCGACTGGCGAAGATGGTCGGTTGATGAGGACGGCGCCCGATCCGGCAAACGGTTCGCAGTAGTGGTGACACGTCGGGAGCAGCGGCAGGAGCCATTCGAGGTGCGAGTATTTTCCGCCGTACCAGCCGAAGGCGATGAGTTTTCGTCCGTTTCGGGCTGTCGCGACTGGTGGCGGCGCGTTCCGTCTGCGAGCCATTCTTGTACTCCGTCACGAGCCCCGACGCGGATCTCTACCGCGACAGTTTAACACAACCCACTCCGGCGCCGGTATCTCGTTTCCAGACACCACCTCTCGGCTTCTCACCACTCTGAACATCGCCGGGCAGAACTTCGCGTACGGCACCGCGAACTACCCCACTGCCCCGACTCTGCTCTTCGAGTACGGCGAATTTAAAGGGATGGACTTCGCGCTGACTCCTGGGGCGGGCTTCGCGTACAAGTCGATCGTCGGCAGTCTCGACACTCTCGGCGACAACATCATCACGGCCATCCAGGCCGGCACCGCGCAGCAGTTCGTGGCCGCGCCCGTGCCCCAACAGTTCGTTAAGTTCGATTTCACGGGTGTGGCGACGGGAAGCGATTACGTCAACAAACTGACTTTCGCAGATGGCAGCAATAAGGAGATCGTGATCATGTTTTCGGTAATTCTTCCGGCTGTTCTGGCGGCAATGCCAGCCACCTACGAGTTGGACTACAGCGCGCTGCCCGCAGCGAACACAACTGCCGGCTACAAGTACGTTATCGTCTTCAGCTACAAGGGCGAACCCGATGTTCGGGTCGAAACCTACCACAGCGGCAAGTCCACACCGCAGAAGGTCGCGGACGACTTCTGGGAGTCGCTGGACGATCCGACTTGGCGGATCAATCGGGACGGGTTGCGGATCACCATTTACGGGTACGACGACGTGCGCATTGCGAAGTTGGTGGTGGAAGGCAACGGGCCGAAGCCTCTGGTGCGCCGCGTTCTTGTGATCCCGGAAAAGAAGAAGTAACCTCCGCCCGAGGGCGCCGCACTCATCGCGGCGCCCTCGCTTCCCCCACCTCACCCTTCTGGTCACTTCTCGCCCCTGTGTGGTCAGCGATTGTCCATTCCCCACCCCGCTGTGCGCGCGTACTCTAGGTGCATAGCCACTTCCGCTTTCGCTCCACGAACTCAAGAGGTTTCGCATGTCTTCGCTAAACCGCCGCCAGTGGTTGAAGGTCGCCGCTGTCACGCCCGCTGCGCTCGTCGCGTTCCCACACATCACGTTCGCCGCGCCGAGCGCCGACGATGTGAAGACCCTCGTCGATAAGGCGCTGGGGTTCCTCAAGACCGCGCAGAAGGAAGACGGCAACTTCTTCGACAGCCCACAGGCCGAACCGGGACTCACCGCACTCATCGCCGCGGCACTCGTGCGCAACGGCGTTCCAGGCGATAACCCGGTCGTCGCGAAGGCGGTCAAGTACCTCGAAAAGAACGTGCAGAAAGACGGCGGCGTGTACGTGAAGGGCATGTCCAACTACATGACGTGCCTCGCCATCGTCGCGTTCAAGGAGATGAACAGCGACAAGAAGTACGACAAGGTAATCGACGCCGCCGCGAAGTACGTGAAGTCTCTCCAATTCACTGACGGCTTGACCGAGAAAGACGCGAACTTCGGTGGGGCCGGCTACGACAAGCCGGGCACACGCGGCGGACCCGACATGTCGAACACGCACTTCATGGTCGAGGCGCTGCTCGCGGCTGGCGTGAGCAAAGACGACCCAAGCATCAAACGGGCGCTCACCTACATCAGCCGCAGCCAGAACCTCAAGAGCGAGTTCAACGACCAGCCGTTCGCGGCGAAAACCGACGACGCGAACAAGGGCGGGTTCGTGTACAACATGGCCGCACAAAACGACCCGAAGAGCGACAAACGCACGGACGCTGGTGGTCTCCGCAGCGAAGGCGGTATGACCTACGCCGGCCTCAAGAGCTTCCTGTACGCGGGCGTCGGTAAGAAGGACGAGCGTGTACTCGCCGCAGTGGACTGGATCCGCAGGAACTACACGGTCTCCGAGAACCCCGGCATGAAGGAGAAGGACTCCGGCATTTTCTACTACTACCACACCTTCGCAAAGGCGATGGACGCGCTCGGTGAAGAGCCGTTCGTGGACGCGAAGAAGGTCAAGCACGACTGGCGGCAGGAACTGTTCGACGAGTTGAAAGGGAAGCAGAAGGCGAACGGCAGTTGGATCGGCACCCGCGCGTTCCTGGAGAACGAACCGTCGCTGGCCACCGCGTTCGCGGTACTCGCGCTGAGCTACTGCAAGAAGTAATCAGCAGAGGACTGAAGGCAAAGGGCAGTTGGTTAGCGTTCGCCCCGGAGGGGCGAAGCAGCATTTCCCCGTTCAAAGGCTCAAGGCCCCTGCGGGGCCTCCGTAAACTCTGTCCTCTGCCAGTTAGAACCCAACGGCGGGGCCGTCGTCGCGCGCCGGCGTGCGGCGCGGCTTGTGGGGCGTGGTCCGTTCGTCGCGGGCTTCCGCCATGACCGCCGCGAGGTGACGCCGGGCTGCGGCCTCGCGCACCGCTTCGTCGGCCGTCAGGCACGGGTCGAGCAACAGCATCGTCAGCACGTCCAGTTCGTGGTCCATGGCGGGTTCTCCTTGTGGGTGGGTCACTCGTCTCGTTAACCTCAGAATGGTCTCCGAAGGGTCGTTTGCGCCGGAACGGCCCGTTTGCTTCGCGTAAGAACTACACTCGCGGTCGTAAACTCTGAAAGGGTTACACGGCCAGCGATCCCGGCAGATTAACGCTCCCGATATCAAGCCACCAGTCACCGTCGTCCGGGTTCGCGTCGATGACGGCGTCGAGGAAGAATCGGGGGGCTGTAACGTCGGTCTGGGCGGGTTGCGCCGTGTCGGGAAGGGTGTTGAGCGGAGTCATCGCCATTCTCGGTCTGTATATGTTGCCGGCCCACGAACCGTTCGTGGGTTGGCGGAGATGGTAACGCAGAGGCCGTGCCATCGGCATGTCGGGGCGGGTCCAAAATGCGCAACGACTTCGTACGCGGCGGCAGAACCCGCAGCGGTTACGCCGCTTCTCCCGGTGTGCCAGGTTCTCTACGCTTCGCGGGAGAGCCCGTCGCGCGAAACGTCAATTGTGATCCAGGAGGTTGCTGATGTACCTACCGCCACACTTCGCCGAAACCGACCGCGATGCGCTCCATGACCTCATCGAGCGGTACAGTTTCGGGTTGCTCGTGTCGCAGGTCGATGGCACCCCGTTCGCCACGCACCTGCCCTTTTTGCTCGACCGTGACGCGGGTCGCTCCCGGAGTGACGACCTCCTCATGCGGGGTGTTCGAGTGCCGCGAACAGTTCGCTCACGGTGACGGTCCGCTTGATCGCGTCGAACCGCGCAAAGTTCCCGAACTGCGATGCGAGTCTCAGCCACTGCTTTAGGCGGCTCACGTTCTTGTCTGACTGCATCATGTCGAATCGGTGAGACCAGTCCACGAGTTGCCGTAATTGCGAGGACCAGTCGAACGGCTCACTCAATTCTTCTTCGCGGGGCACAAGCCCGAGTTCGGCGGCGACGCGGCGTGCCAGACGCGGGTCCGCGAGCGCGCCGCGCCCGAGCATGAAGTGCCGGCACCCGGTCGCGTCGCGGCACCGGCGGAAGTCGTCAAGCGTCCAGATGTCGCCGTTCGCCACAACCGGAAGCCCCAACCGTTCGCGCACCTTCCCGATGGGCGACCAGTGAATCGGCGGCGCGTACCCCGCAACGCGTGTGCGCCCGTGGATCGTGAGCCACGCCGCGCCGCCCTCGGCGGCCATCGCGGCGTTCTCGTGGATCGCGTCGATGCCGTCCCAGCCGAGCCTGAGCTTGGCCGAAACCGGCACACTCGGCGGCAACGCCGCGCGGATGGCGCTCACGATCTCGCGAATGCGCTTCGGGTGGCGGAGCAGGGCGGCCCCGCCGTCGTGCCGGTTCACGGTGGGCGCGGGACACCCGAAATTGATGTCGATCGCGGTCGCGCCGAGTTCGTGCGCGCGCACTGCTGAAGCCGCCATGCGGCCCGCGTCGCCGCCGAGCAGTTGCACCTGCACCGGCAGCCCGGTGAGCGTGACCGCGCCACTGCGAAGTTCGGGGACGTGATCGTGGAAGACGTGCCGGGGCGGAACCGCGTGGCTAACGCGCAGGAACTCCGTGACCGCGAACGTGAACGCGCCCACACCGCCCTGAACCGCCCGCATCGGGGCGTCGGTCACGCCCTCCATCGGCGCAAGTATTAGTGCGGGTACGTCGGCGTGTAGCATCGTGATAGTTTAGCAGACTCATGCCGGCACCGCGACGAACCCGCCGCCCGCGCGCACGACGAGCGGTTCCGCTAACTCGACCCACCCGCCAGAGCCGACCACCGCTTTCGCCAGCACACGCGATGTCGCGCCGGTTTCAACCAACTCGAAGACGGTGATGCGGCGCCCAACTTCGATGCCTTCGAGGTGGAACCGCGGAACGATCCGATCTTCCGCGAAGCGGAAGGTGAAGTGCGTGTCGCGGTAGAGGTTCATCCGCTCCACTCTTACCGAGGAGGAGATCGACGACCCAGCACCCTCGCGTGAGTGACAGCCGGGTCGCGGCAGTGGTTCAGGATATCGTCGTTTTCGCAGACGACATCCGCGAGGATCGGCATCGCTCCCGACCCGGCGTGAAACGACACGACCCACGAGCGAAGCTCGTGGGTCGTGTCGTTTCCATCATCTCAGGTCAGTCGGAGATGTTGGCGAGGTAGTCCTCGTACTTCTTGCGGGCCTTGAACTCGTCGGACACGACCGTCTTCTGCTTGGCG
>SXGS01386837.1_pt1 | contig 70659 bp, 38 predicted proteins | sample 3174681 | NCBI WGS metagenome assembly SXGS01 (sample SAMN11356861, study PRJNA531348) | freshwater metagenome | isolation source: freshwater sample F1-80 | place: China: Fuxian Lake, Yuxi | collected 2017-12-25
CCCGGGATCATCCAGTTGGCCAGGTCCCCGCTCGCGGACACCTCCATCGCCCCCAGCACCGTCAGATCGACGTGCCCTCCCCGGATCATCGCGAAGCTCGTCGCCGAGTCGAAGAAGGAGGCCCCGTCCACCGCCGTGATCGTCTGCTTGCCCGCGTTGATCAGGTCCGCGTCCTCCTCCCCCTCCAAGGGAAATGGCCCGATGCCCAGCAGCCCGTTCTCGCTCTGGAGCACCACGTCGACCCCCTCGGGGATGTGGTTGGCCACCAGCGTCGGCATCCCGATCCCCAGGGTGACGTAGTAGCCGTCGCGCAACTCCCGCGCCACGCGGCTGGCCATCTCATCCCGATCCCAGGCCATCTCCCCTCCCCCGCCCCCATCAGGCGGTCCGCTCCCTCACCATCCGCTGCTCGACAATCAGGCGGTCCGATCGCGCACCGTCCGCTGCTCGATCCACTTGTCCGCGCTCTGGCTCTGGACCACCCGCTGCACGAAGATCCCCGGCGTGTGCACGCTGTCCGGATCCAGCGCCCCGACCGGGACCAGCTCCTCGACCTCCGCCACCGTGATCCGCGCCGCCGCGGCCATGATCGGGTTGAAGTTGCGCGCCGTCTTCCTGAAGATCAGGTTGCCGTGCGCGTCGCCCCTCCACGCCTTGACGATCGCAAAGTCCGCCACCAGCGCGCGCTCCATCACGAACATCCTGCCGTCGAACTCGCGCACCTCATTGCCCTCGGCCGCCAGCGTCCCATAACCCGTCGGCGTGTAGAAGGCCGGCACGCCCGCCCCACCGGCCCGGATCCGCTCCGCCAGCGTCCCCTGCGGGCAAAGCTCCACCTCCAGCTCGCCGGACAAAAAGAGCCTCTCGAAGGTCTTGTTCTCCCCCACATAGCTGGAGATCATCTTGCGCACCTGGCCCTGCTTGAGCAGCACCCCGAGGCCCTTGTCGTCCGTCCCGCAGTTGTTGCTGATGATCGTCAACCCCGACACGCCCCGCAGCCGCAGCGCCTCGATCAGGTCCACGGGGTTGCCGCACAGCCCGAAGCCGCCCGACATCAACACCGCGCCCTCGGGCACGTCCGCCACCGCCTCCACCGCGCTGCCAAAGACCTTGTCCATCGCCCCCCCCTCGCGCCTCAGGCCCCGCTCACCACCACTGCGCGCCGAGGCTGATACCGCTGTAGAAGTAGAGCAGATCCATGCCCGTCTCCAGCCGGATGACGTAGTGATCCGCGATCGTGAACTGCGCCCCGAAGCTCAGGTTGACCAGCGGCAGCACCGGCGGGATGTCCTCCTCGATCTCCGTGCTCCCCGGCGTCAGCTGCGCCCTCCCCGCCGAGTCCACGCAGGGCGGCCGATCCAGCCCCGCCGAATCATTGATGTCCGCCTGGCTGTCGAGCGCCAGCAGGCACTCCGGCGACGGGTCCGTCTTCTCCACCTCGCCCAGGATCACCCCCGCCCCGAGCCCGCCGCCCAGGAAGAGCCCGAAGACCGGCGAGATGTCGAAGAACCACTTGACCCCCACCGTCAAGGAGATGATCTCCAAGGGGATCGTCGTAAAGTCCGCCTTGCGCGCCGGATCGTCCTTCTCCAGAAACCAGTCGTCCGGCTGCGAGTAGTCGGTGAAGTCCGCCGCGAAGGACAGATCGTAGCTGGGCTTGCGCAGCAGGAACTCCATCCCGAAGCTCAGGTTCGTCTGCCCCTCCCAGTGCGACGAGTGCCGCTCCAGAAAAAGATCCCAGACGAAGTCCGGCATCACGATCGCCCGCACCCTCGGGGTCAGGACGTAGATCGTCTCCGGGCCGACCTGCTTCTCCTTGAGGTACTTCGCCTCCTCCTCCGTCAGCTGCGCCGAGGCCGCCTGCGGCGCCAGCCACACCACCAACATCGCCGCGGCCGCCGCGCACAGCGCCGCGAACCTCGCCTCTCCTCGCGATCCCGCCTTCATCTTGCTCGACATAGCCTCTCCTGCACGGTGCCACCGACGCACTGGCCGCGGAGTGTAACAGCACACCCTCAACCCGCTCAAGTGTCGCCGCCGCAGAGCCCCACGCACACTCCATCCCCACACTCCACCCCCTGTCCCCCGCACTCCACCCCCTGTCCCCGCACTCCACCCCCTGTCCCCCTCCTCGCTGCGCAAGGAGGGGGAACGCTCGTATTACGGGCAAGGTGGATCGGGGATGGGCTCGTTGAGTGGGCAGGATGATTCGGGGGGTGGGCCGCAGGAGCCTTCTTCGGGATCACTGGCCGCCTGGGGCGAGACCCCGTCGGGGACAATCGTGATGTCGTCGGGGCGGGACTCGATCCACTTGAAGCCGTAATACGAGAGTTCCCCCTCCTTGCGCAGCGAGGAGGGGGACAGGGGGGGGAGTGCCGATCCACCCGAGTCCGTAATTCAAGCGTCCCCCCTCCTTGCGCAGCGAGGAGGGGGACAGGGGGTGGAGTGCGCGTCAGCCTCAGGGCTTCTTGACCTGAAGTTCCCTCTCCACCAGCACCCAGCGCCCATCCACGTTGCGCCACTTCTCGACGATCTTGTCCCGGTGGACCCGCATGTCCGGCTCCCGGATCCACGCCATCACCACCTCCGCCTCGGCCTCCTCATCGGGCCGGACCAGGCGGACGTTCTTGATCTCGATCTCGACCACGCGGAAGTCGTCCCCCAGCGCCTCGTGGCGGCCCAGGAAGGCCTCCTGGTCCCCCTCCGCCATGAAGCCGGCCGCCTGGCTGTATCGACCCCACCGCATGTGCTGGTGGTAGGCGTTGACGTTCTCGATCAGCTCCGTCTTGCTCTTGGGCTTGGCCGCGCTGCACCCGCTGGCCGCCGACATCGCCGCCAACACCGCCAGCGCCGCCCACACCGCGCTCTTTCTGTCCATCGTCGACCTCCCTGGTCGCGCCGCGAGGCTCACGCCGCCTTCTTCTTGCGCCTGAGCACCCGCTGCAGCCTGTCCCTGTCTTCCGCGCCAAACTCCCGACAACCCCACAGCACCCCTCCGAAGATCAGCGCCCCCAACAAGGCCTTGCCCGCCACCACGCCCAGCAGGGCCACCTTGCCCCAGCCCGCGTCCACCGGCGCCAGCGCCGAGAAGCCCAGCACCGCGCCGCCCGCCAGCGACACCCGCCACAGCGTCCCCAGCGGCATCCCCGCCTTGAAGCGCCACACCAGGTAGCCCATCGACAGCCCAAACCCGAAGATCATCGCCGACGCCGTCGCCACCGAGGCCGCCGACACCAACCCCGCCTCGTCCACCGCGCCGCTCGACAGCGCCGCCTCCAGCAGCCCGTAATTCAACCCCGCCGTCAACGCCAGCACCAGCGCCGAGATCCCCACCGAGGCCAGCGGCCGGCCCGCGCCCGTCAACATCGTCGTCGCAATATAGAAGAGCGCGAAGCCCACCGTCGCCAGGCTCAACACCATCAAGGGGAACACCCCCGACAGGTAACGATCCCCATAGAGCGCCAGCACCACCGCCTCCGCATTACCGGCCAGCACCGCGCTCAACAACCCCAGCAAGATCAACGAGTACCTCAACGCGCCTCGGATGTACGCCCGCGTCGCCGCCGTGTCCTGCTCGAAGGTCGCCTGCGAGATCATCGGGAAAATGACGAAGGTCACCGCGATGACCGCCTGATAGGGCAGCCGCGACACGTTCAACATCGCCGTGTAGACCCCCGCCACCCGGTTGGACACCTCCACGCCGCCCGCCTCCGACGCCCCCACCAGCGCCTTGATCAAGAACAAGTCCACCCTCAAGACCCCGTTGACGCAAAAGGTGTAGAGCATCACCAGCACCAGGTAGGTCAACAGCTTGCGCGCGTCCTCCTTCACCCCGACGACCGACCCCTCCTCGACCCCCCTTTGACCCCGCAAGGCCCAGTAGGCCACCGCCACCGACATCCCCGTCACCACCACCGACGCGATCACGAAGCCCCAGATCGCCCCAGACACCCCGAAGCCCATCCCCACGGCCCCGACGATCAGCGCCGTCTTGAGCGTCGAGAAGGTCGCGTCCAGCCCGGCCTGCCTCCCGAAGTCCTTGATCCCGTTGAGCAAACCCACAAAAACCGCGTAGAAGCCGTAGGCCAGGATCACCCCCCCCGACACCCGGATCAGCCCGCCCAGCGAGGGATCGTTGAACGACCCCGCCACCAGGTCCGCCCCGAAGATGTACGACAACCCCAGCGGCACCCCCACGATCCACTGCAACATCGCCGCGCGGCCCGCGATCCTGGCCGCATCCCGAGGCCGCTCGCTGCACAGCTTCGACACCGCCTGGATCGTCCCCGTGATCACCACCATGTTCAACAGCGACACCGCGTTGACCACCACGCTGTAGATCCCGAACTCCTCCGGCGACATCAGGATCGGCAACCCGACGTTCACCACCGCGCCCATCACCATGAACCACAGCTTGGCCCCGGTGATCAGCATGAAGCCCCGCCCAGCCGTCCTCGCCGCGTCCTCGCCTGCGACCCGGCCCGCAGGCCTCGACGACCCCGACGACTCCTCGGCCTCACCCAGCCGGCCTGCCTGCCGACCCGCGCCCTGCCGCTCTGACTCGCCCTTCCCCATCGCCCCTCTCGCGCTCGCCACCACCCCCGCAATCTCTACCACGCGCCGCCGCCCTGTCAGCTATTTCTCCCTCCCCCCACCCCGCCCCCGCCGAGCCTCACATCCATCCTGCACGCTCTGCCCCCAGCCCCCGAAGGGTCACTTGATCCCAAAGGTCACTGGCCCAAAGGTCACTGGCCCCAGGGGTCGCTGGCCCCAGGGGTCACTGACCCCCGGCGCTGGCCAGGGAGGGGGATCTCGATGGGTGCGAAGTGGCGAGCTACCCCCTCCTCGGCGCCCACCCTGGAGCCCGCAGGCCCTACCGCACCCCCTCCAACCCCTTGATCACCTCCCTCGCCAGGCCCCCCTCCCCAAGGCTCAACACCGTCACCAGCCCATTGCCCCGCAAGAGCGACGCCGCCTCCGTCCTCCCCTTGAGCCTGCCCGCCAGCCGCCGCGCCACCTCCCCCGTCACGCACTGGTAGAGCGTCAACACCACCCGCGCCCCACCCCGCCCGAAGGTGTACGTCACCGCCTCGTAGGTCTCCTCGTCGATCACCTCCGGCTGCGCCTCCAGCGCAAAACCCTGCCCCATCATGAACTGCAGCGCCCCAACCCTGTCCAGCGCGCCCACGCGCACATCCGGCAACACCACCGGCCCCGACACCCCCTCCTCATCGAAGAGCGGCCCGAAGGCGTCCTGCTGCACGTCGCCCTCGGCCGCAAACCTCAAGAGCGCGTTGAGCAGCGCCCGCGAGTCCTCCTCCGAACCCCCCTCGATCATCACCGCCAGGATCACCGACCTGGACCTCACCAGCGCCGCACCCTCGCGAGCCCCGATCTGCTCCGCCAGCGCATCCACCCTCCCCTCATCCGACCCCACATAGAGCGCCACCGCACCTCCCTCCTCGCCCCGCGCCACCGGCCACACCCAGGCCAGCACCTCCCCATCGTCCCGCGCCAGGCCCGACCCGAAGGGCAGCCAGTCCGACTGATCCAGCCCCTCCATCACCCGCTCCGGCGACAGCCCCTCCAGACCCCGCTGCGCCGACGCCGACGACCCGCACAAGGCCAACCCGCACACCACCGCGATCCCCGACCACATTCTCATCGCACGCTCCACCCATGAAAGAAGCCGCCCCATCCTCCCTCAACCCCTCCCCCCCGCGCAAGATCCACCGCGCCCTGCGGCGCTTCGACTTCGATGACGGACAAGGAGAGATCGGCGCGTCGACTTCGATGGCGCACACGTCGGGATCGTCAAGTCGACTTCGTTGACGGGCACAAGACCCCGTCGGGAACAATCGAGATCGGCGAGTCGACTTCGTTGATGGACAAGGAGAGATCATCGAGTCGACTTCGTTGACGGACAAGGGGGATCGGCGAGTCGACTTCGTTGACGGTCACGTCGGGATCGTGGAGTCGACTTCGATGACGGACAAGGAGAGATCGGCGCGTCGACTTCGTTGACGGGCACAAGACCCCGTCGGGAACAATCGAGATCGGCGAATCGACTTCGTTGGCGGACACGTCGAGATCATCGAGTCGACTTCGATGATGGGATCTGCACGTTGACGGTCCACCCGGGCTCGCGCCCGGGCCTACAATTTGTCCTGGGACGCCCCGCCCTCGGGCGGGGCTGGCGAGGGGGCGTCAACCTTCAGGGGAAAGACCCTCTCAAGGGCGTGCGATGTCTGCTTCCCAGCCCTCAACATCTCCTGTGAGTTCGACCCGGGCGACACGCCCCACGAACGCTGACGCCCCGTCACCAGCCCCGCCGGAGGGCGGGGCGACCCAGGACAAAACCCAAGGCCCGGGCGCGAGCCCGGGTGGACCGTCAACGTGCGGATCACAGCAACGAAGTCGACTCGCCGATTCCGACGTGCCCGTCAACGAAGTCGACTCCCCGATCTCGACGTGCCCATCAACGAAGTCGACTCCCCGATCTCGACGTGTGTGTCAACGAAGTCGACTCGATGATCTCGATTGTTCCCGACGGGGTCTTGTGCCCGTCAACGAAGTCGACGCGCCGATCTCCCCTTGCCCGCCATCGAAGTCGACTCGCCGATCCCGACTTGCCCGTCAACGAAGTCGACTCCCCGATCTCGACGTGTGCGTCAACGAAGTCGACTCAGCGCTCTCTTTTTGTCCACCTCGACACGCTCGCGATCCCCCACGACCACGGCCCGCTTGACTCCGGACTCTCGCCTGACCATCGTCATCATCGGCGCATCGCGCCGCCCACGGACGAAGGAGCCCCATGAAGCATCTCCTCCTCTCGCTCGCGCTGGCCCTGGTCGCCTGCGGCGATCCCGGCGTCGACACCCCGCCCGCAGACGACGGCGACGACGGCGGCCTCCAGCCTCGCCCGGACGCCGGGGCAGAGCCCGAAGCCCAGCCCGAGGCGACCCCCGAGGTCCAGCCCGAACCCGAGGCGACCCCTGAGGCGACCCCCGAGCCCGAGGTCCCCGTCGACCCCCTCGATGGCCTGCGCGACCAGGCCCTCCGCGACGCCCTCAACGCCATGGTCAGCGGCCACAGGGTCTACAATTACGGGCAGGCCCGCGACTTCATGTACGGCATCCGCGCCGCCATCGACGTCATCGACGGCCAGATCGAGTGCGTCTACACGGGCCGCAAGACCCCCCCCGATCAGACCCGCACCCCCGGCGGCTTCAACACCGAGCACAGCTGGCCCCGCAGCGAGGGCGCCGACATCGAACCCGAGCTCAGCGACCTCCACCACCTCTTCCCCACCACCGAGGAGGCCAACCAGGAGCGCGCCTCCCTGCCCTTCGGCGAGACCTCCTGCGCCGGCAGCGCCTGCCCCTGGGATGACGGCGGATCGGAGATGGGCGCCCAGAGCGGCCGCGGCGACGTCTTCCAGGTCCGCGCGCTGCGACAAGGTGACATCGCGCGCGCCCACTTCTACTTCGCCATCCGCTACAACAGGCGCATCGACGCCGCCGAAGAGACCACCCTGCGACAGTGGCACGCCCAGGACCCCCCCGACGACCGCGAGCGCGCCCGCAACGACGCCATCGAGCGCTTCCAGAACAACCGCAACCCCTTCGTCGATCGCCCCGATCTCGTCGACCTCATCAGCGACCTCTGACCCTCCGTCACAACCCCGCACATCCCCCCGAGCCCAACCTGCCCACAACGCAAGGCCCACATCGCGCCTTGCATTCAACCCCGAAGTCAGTTACCTTCCCCGTCCCTGCTCCTGGCAGGTGTTGCACGCGTAGCTCAGCTGGATAGAGCGTTGGCCTCCGGAGCCAAAGGTCACAGGTTCGAACCCTGTCGCGTGTACTCCCCACCCCTCTTCGTATCTCAACCTCCCTCACATCTTTATCGATCTGCTCAGATCACGGCCTCCCTCGCGCCCATCTCCAACCACCCCGATCGCTCCAGACTCGCGCCCAAGGCGACCAACCCGGATCGCCACCGCCCTCGCGTCTGGGGCCACAAGCCCTGATCGCCCCGGCCCGCTTGCGGACGCGCTCGCCGAGGCCCTATCCTTCGGGGCGCGCAGGGCGTGATGAGGGAGGGGTGATGAGGCGGATCGTCATTGGGGACATCCACGGCTGCCTGGAGGAGCTGCTTGCGCTGCTGGATCTGGCGGGGATCGGGGAGCAGGACGAGGTCATCGCCATCGGGGATGTCGTGGATCGGGGTCCGTCGTCGTGGGAGGTGCTGGAGTACTTCCGGCGGCGCCCGAGGGCGCGTTGCTTGATGGGCAACCACGAGCTCAAGCACGTGCGGTCGCTGGGGGGGTCGGTGCGGGCGGCCTTCTCGCAGCAGATCGTGCGGCGGCAGATCGGCGAGGGGCGCTATGAGGAGGCGTGCGCGTGGATGGGGGGCTTGCCGAGGGCCATCGAGCTTGAGGAGGCCCTGCTGGTGCACGGCTTCTTTGAGCCGGGGGTGGCGCTGGCCGACCAGCGCGACAGCGTCCTCATCGGCACGATGACGGGGCAGCGCCATGTGGAGCGGGCCTGCGGCGGCGCGCCCTGGTACACGCTCTATCGAGGGGACAAGCCCTTGATCGTCGGGCACCACGACTACCTGGGCACGGGAGAGCCGCTGATCCATGAGGGGCGGGTCTTCGGGCTGGACACGGGGTGCTGTCACGGGGGTCGGCTGACGGGGCTGGTGTTGCCGGGCTTCGAGATCGTCCAGGTGCCCAGCCTGGGTGATCATTGGAGGGCGCAGGTCGCCGTGAACAAGGACTTGCGCTACACCCGCGCCCCGATCGAGTCGCTGAGCTGGGAGGCGGCCGAGGCGCTGGTGTCCAGCGGCGCCAGGGAGCGCGAGGGCCTGTCGGCGGCTGGCCGCGGGCGGCTGGACGCGGCGGCCGCCGCGCTTGAGGCGGGCGAGCGGGCGGTGGATCGCTGCCTCGGGCGCATCGAGGAGAGGACGAGGGCGATGGTGGCGGCGATCCGCGAGGCTGAGGGCGAGGATCTGGACGCGCGGGCGGAGGGGAGGGCCTTTGCGGGGATGCTGGGGAAGACGCCGGACGGCGCGCTCTTCCATGAGGCGCGGCGAGGGTCGCTGACGCGAGTGGCGCTCAGGCGTCGGTGCGGGGGGCCGTCGGGGGCGGCGGCGATGGCCGCGCGGCTGGAGGGGATCGACGAGGGGTGAGGTCGCCGGCAAGGAGGCGACCCTCCGAGGCGCCCCGGGCGGCGGCACTTGACGCCGATTTCAACACGCGCAATTCTCCAGGGCGACGCATCGAGGCCACCGAGAACATCAATCCTCCGCGCACCTCAGCCATCCCCTGCCCCGGTGGATCATGTCCAAAAAGAAGAAGACAACGACGCCCTCGCCGACCCCGACGCCAGCGACGCCGTCGAAGCGCATGTTGACGATCTACGGCGGGATCATCACGGCGATCTTCATCTTCGTCTGGCTCATCCCCATCACCTACGTGGGCGGGGTGGGGCGCGACGTGAGCTGGATGCCGACGATCATGAAGCACCAGATGCGCGTCGCGTGCCTGTTCACGCACAAGTCGAGCTCCTGGCGCAGCTACCACATGCAGATCCAGACCGAGGCCAGCGGCGACGAGTGGGTGGAGCTTGACGACGCTGGCTACTTCGACATGACCGTCTTCGGCTACAGGTCCCGGCTTCACAGGCTGCTGGGGCAGTCCTGGCGCAAGCCCAAGGGGATCAAGCGCACCCAGGCCATCTCGGCCTGGATGAAGGATCAATACGCGATCAAGAACCCCAATGGCCCCAAGCTGACCGCGATCCGCTACGTCCTGACCTCCCACTCCATCCAGAAGCTCGCCAAACAGGACACGCGCTACAAGAAGGAGCCGCTCAGCTCGGTGGACCCGAAGAAGTGGGTGATCTTCGGCGAGGTGCGCTTCGACGGCAAGCCCGCCACCCACCCGACCCACGGCAGATCCACGCGCAGGAAGCCCGCCTTCAACCTGCCCAACAGGGCGATCACGCCGAGGGTCCCGGTGCAGAAGATCATCACGGACGTGCCCCTGGCCCCCAACACGCCGCAAATCCCCGCCATACCTCAAACCCCCGCCACGCCTCAAATCCCCGCCACGCCTCAAACCCCCAACACGCCCCCGCCGGCTCAGTAGATCGCGGCGCCCTCTCCGACGCCGTAGGCTCATGGCGCTGTCCAAGGGCGCCTCTCGCGAACTCTGACTCCGCTGGCGGGCACAAGACCCCGTCGGGAACAATCGAGAGCGTCGCGTCGGCTTCGATGGCGGGCACAAGACCCCGTCGGGAACAATCGAGATCGGCGAGTCGACTTCGTTGACGGACAAGGAGATATCGGCGAGTCGACTTCGTTGACGCGCACGCCGAGATCGGCGAGTCGACTTCGTTGGTGGACAAGGGGAGATCGGCGAGTCGGCTTCGATGACGGACAAGGGGGATCGGCGCGTCGACTTCGTTGAGGGGCAAGGAGAGATCAACGAGTCGACTTCGATGATGGGATCTGCACGTTGGCGGTCCACCCGGGCTTGCGCCCGGGCCTTGGGTTTTGTCCTGCGTCGCCCCGCCATCCGGCGGGGCTGGCGAGGGGGCGTCGGCGTATGTGGGGCGTGTCGCCTGAGTCGAACTCACAGGAGATGTTGGGGGCTCGGAGGCAGACATCGCGCGGTCCTGAGAGGGTCTGTCACCTGAAGGTTGACGGCCCGTCGCCAGCCCCGCAGGGGCGTCCCGGGACAAATTGCAGGCCCGGGCGCAAGCCCGGGTGGACCGCCAACGTGCAGATCACATCAACGAAGAGGGCGGGGGAGCGGCGATCAGGGGGAGGCCTCGTGGGGTCCGACGTCGGGGGCCGCGCCGAGCGCGCGCGGCTTGAAGTCGATGTCGAGGTCGGGGCTCTGGGGGATGGGCAGGCCGGCGTCAAGCAGCGGGGAGCCGGGCAGCAGCGTGTAGAGGGCGGCGTCGGGGTCCGAGAAGCCCGGATCGATGCCAGGGGGGAGGTTTCCGCCGCCGAAGGCGTCGAGCTGTCCGAGGCCCTGAACCAGGGAGACGCTCTGTCGCACGCCGCCCGCGCTGGCCTCCATGATCATGCCATTGCCGATGTCGGAAAAGACGCTGTTCTGGATGGTGACGTCGGTGGCCGGGCTGGCGAAGAGGCCGCCGGCATTGCGGAAGAAGACGCTGTTGGTGATCTCCAGCGAGGAGGGCACCTGAGGGTCGTCGTAGCCCAGGACGAGCGAGTAGGAGTTGAGCCCGCGCCAGTTGTGGTAGGCCACGACGGAGTGGAGCAGGCGAGTGTGCCCTGGCCCGAGGACGACGGCGGAGTCCGCGCCGGTGTGGCTGACGATGCTGCTGATGATGTCGCCGCCCTGCCACAGCTTGATGCCATTGCGCTGGACGTGGTGGACGCGGGCGCCGAAGATCGTCACCCGCGAGGCCTTCAGGTCGATGCCGTCGGCGGCCACGTTGGTGACCTCGACGTCGATCAAGGCCAGGTTGTCCCCTCGCTCGAAGGCCACCGCGTCCACCCCCGAGCCCTCGCCTGCGCCCGCGCCGACGATCTGGACGCCCTCCAGGCGGACGCTGTTGCAGGGGCCGAAGTTGCATTGCAGCCCGATGCTGGCCCCGAGGATGCGGACGCGGTGGAAGAGGACGCGATCCACGACGGGCCGGCCGCGGTTGTCCACGACCATGGCGAAGCCGTCGCGCGGTCGGGGCATGGTGATGGTGACGTTGGAGATGACGACGTCGGAGATCGTCTGGCCCTCAAGGCCCATGACGGCGCCCGCGTTGGGGAAGCCTTCGAAGTCCAGGCCGTTGACGGTCACGCCGCTTGCGCTGACGTCGAGCCCGTAATTGATCCCCTCGATGCCGGGCCGGACGGTGACCCGCTCGCCGCGAAAGGCCGTCAGAGTGACGCCGGCCTTCTCAGGGGTCAGCTCGATGGCGATGAACTGCCCCAGGCGACCTTCTCGGTAGACCCCCCCCCGGATGACCACCCAGTCGCCCGCGCTGGCCTCCTGCAACCCGCGCTGGATGGTGGCATAGGGCGCCGCGAAGGTCCCCTCACCGCCTGCGTCGTCGCCCTCCTGGGCCGACACGACCACGATCCGCCCCCTCACCGGGGTGTCCGCGTTGATCGCGCGGGGGAAGACGCTCCAATCGACCCCCGAGATGGTCGGCAAGGTGCGCGGGTAGAAGTCGGTGTCCAGCGCGAAGCTGCACGCGATCTTCGGCAGGCTGTCGCCCTCGGACGGGTCGATGGCCTGGGCCTCGGCGCAGCGATCCAGGGGCGGCCTCCGCTCCGGCGAGAGCCACTCGGGGAGGGGCGATGCGTCTTCCGAGGCGCGCGCGTCGTCCTCCGAGGCGCCCGCGTCGTCCTCCGAGGCGCGCGAGGCGTCCTCCGAGGCGCCCGCGTCGGCCTCCGACGAGCCGGCGTCGGCCTTGTCCCCGAGGGAGTCGACGAAGCCGTCGATGCCCTCGCCGGTCGAGGCGGGATCGTCGGCCACCATCGGGCAGCCCGTCAGCAGCGCCAGGGTCGCGAGAGGCGCCCAGGTGGCCCTGCGCAGAGAGGATTCTTGTGGTCTCATGGAGCTCCGCTTGCAGGAACGTCTGGGGCTCCCGCGCGAGGCCCTCAGGATGACACAAGGGCCGGAGGGCGTCCAGCGCCGCGAGGCGAGCGGGCCGGGGTCGAACCTCAGGGGCGGTACATCATGATCAGGATGAAGCCGGCGACGCCGACGCTGACCATCACCCCGAGCAGGAGGAACATGGGCAGCTTCCACTCTTCATCGGGGTTGTGCTGGTGTTTTTCGCTCATCTCGGCTCTCCTTGGGCGCTGGGTCCAGGCTGCTGCGCCCGCTACTTTGACCATGAAAAGCCTCCCGAGACAAGGCCCTCGTCCAGCCCCGTGGCTGGCGACCCTTGAGGTCGTGAGGGCAGACGCGAGAGGTGAGGATGAACTCCCAGGAGAGGCCCCTTGAGGGCAGGATCGCGCTGGTGGCTGGCGCGACGCGCGGCGCAGGGCGCGGGATCGCCGTGGCGCTCGGCGAGCTCGGCGCGACCGTGATCTGCACGGGTCGCAGCGGCCAGGGGCGGCGCGATCCCGGCCTCGAAGGTGCGGAGGCGGCGCCGGGTGCGCGGTCGCCCTTCGCGCTGGAGGGGAGGCCGGAGACGATCGAGGAGAGCGCGGCCCTGGTCGACGCGGCGGGCGGGCGCGGGATCGCCCGCAGGGTCGATCACACCGACGAGGCGCAGGTCGCGGCGCTGGCCGCCGAGGTGGGCGCCGAGCACGGGCGGCTGGACATCCTCGTCAACGACATCTGGGGCGGCGACGCGCTGGTGGACTGGGAGCGCGCCCCCTGGGATCAGCCCATCGACAAGGGCAGGCTGATGCTCGACAGAGGCCTGATGTCCCACGTCATCACCTGCCGCCACGCGATCCCCTTGCTCAAGCGGAGCGATCGGGGCCTCATCGTCGAGATCACCGACGGGGACTCGATGGCCTGGCGCGGCTCGCTCTTCTACGACCTGACCAAGACGGCCGTCATCCGCCTGGCCTTCGGGCTCTCCGAGGCGCTGCGCGAGGACGGGATCGCGGCCGTGGCGCTCACGCCCGGCTTCTTGCGCTCGGAGGTGCTGCTGGACTTCTTCGAGGTCGACGACGCGACGTGGCGCGAGGCCGCCGACCCCCACTTCGCCTTCTCCGAGAGCCCTCGCTTCGTCGGCCGGGCCCTGGCCGCGCTGGCCGCAGATCCCGACCTCATGGCCCGCAGCGGCAAGACCCTCAGCTCCTGGGGCCTCGCGCGCGACTACGGCCTCGTGGACCTCGACGGCCAGCGCCCGGACTGGGGCGTGCACGCCGCCCAGGAGCCCTTCGGCCAGGATCAGCGCCAGTCCCACGCGCGCTTCCTGGACAGCTTCGGCCAGGATTAGGCCGCATCTGACAAGCTGGCGCCGCCGAGGCCGCGCGGCCGACCCTCCCCGAAAACACCCGCGAGCGGCCGCCCCGCCTCAAGATCCCCCCGCGCCTTCCGATTCCTCATGGGCCGTCCCTGGTTCAACAGATCCACGACCTCCCACGAGAGCCAGCCATGAAACGAACCACCCCTCGCCGCGTCGCCGCACTCACGATCCTGACGACGGCCGCCGCCCTCGCAACGCTGGCGCCCTCGATCGCCGCCGCCGCCGAGCTGGAGACCTGCGGCTCCTGCGGCGGCGGCTTCGGCCAGCAGGTCCTGGACGGGACCGACGACGCCTCGACCGACGCCATCGAGATGACGGCCCTCCCTGACGGGATCAACTTCTTCGGCGTCCTCCACACCCACGTCTTCGTCAACTCCAACGGCAACATCACCTTCGGGAGCGGCGTCACGGGCTTCACCCCCACCCCCTTCCCCGTGTCGGACCAGCCGATGATCGCGCCCTTCTGGGGCGACGTCGATCTCGGCGGCACAGGCGCCCTCTTCTTCGCCAACGACACCGACGGCGGGCGCTTCATCGTCACCTGGAGCGACGTGGGCTACTTTGCAGGAAAGACAGATAAAATCAACAACTTCCAGATCATCATCGCCGACAGGAGCGACGTGGGCGCGCCCGGCGACTTCGACGTGGAGTTTCGCTACCAGCGCCTTGAGTGGACCACCGGCGACGCCAGCGGCGGCAGCGGCGGCCTCGGCGGCACCCCCGCCCAGGCCGGCTTCGACGCCGGCGATCAGGTCAACCACGTCACCCTCATCGGATCGCGCAGCGCGGAGGTCCTCGACCTCGTCGGGCGCTCCAACGTCGACGAGCCCGGCGTCTGGCGCTTCCCCATCCGCAATGGCGTCGTCCCGGCCTGCGGCAACGGCGCCCTGGAGGAAGGCGAAGGCTGCGATGACGGCGGCAACAACGACTTCGACGGCTGCAATGCGACCTGCCAGCCTGAGGCGCCCCCCGCCAACCGCCCCCCCACCGTCGACGCCGCAGGCCCCTACCTCATCTCCGAGGGTGAAGCCCTCACCCTGCGCGCCAACGCCCAGGACCCCGACGGCGACCCGCTGACCTTCGCCTGGGATCTGGGCAGCGGCCTCTTCGAAGACGGATCCAGGCCGACGCTCTCCTTCGTGGTCGGCGACGGCCCCGACAGCTTCGGGGCCCGAGTCCGGGTCAGCGACGGGGCCGAGATCGCCGAGGCCAGCGCCCAGGTCCAGATCACCAACCTCCCCCCCACCATCGCGTCCCTGATCTGCGCCACCGACGAGGGCCAGGGCTGCGACGGATCCGGCCTCGAAGGTCTTGACCTCGAAGGTCTTGACCTCGAAGGTCTTGACCTCGAAGGTCTTGGCCTTGAGGGCGTTGATGTTGAATGGATCGCGCTTGAGTCAGCGCCGTTGATCTTCAGCGCAGTCGCCAGCGATCCCGGCGGAGACGACCTTGAGCTGACCTGGGACTTTGGGGACGGGAGCCCGAGGGTGAGCGGCCAGGAGGTCATCCACGCCTTTGCCGACGGCGGCCTCTTCGCCGTCACGCTGACGGCCACCGACGACGACGGCGCCGCGACGACCGCGACGCGGGTGATCTTCGTGGGCGACGCGCCCGCTGGGGTGAGCACCTTGAGCGGCCCCGAGCAGCTTGAGGAGGGCCAAGAGGGGCGCTGGACGCTTCACATCTCCAAGGCGAGGTTCGACGCGGTGACCTGGACCATCGCCCCTGGAGACGGCTCCAAGGTCTTGACCGGGGAGTCGACCAAGGAGGGGGAGGTCGACACGGCGAGCTTCGCCCACGCCTTCGCGCGCCCTGGCCGCTATGAGATGGAGGTGGCGCTGATCGACGACGACGGTCAGGCGTCGAGGGTCGCGCGCTCCATCGAGGTGACGAACAGGGCGCCTGAGATCACGAGGGTGACGATCCCGAGCATCGGGGTCGAGGGGGCCGAGCTCATCTTCTCGGCCTCGGCCATCGACGAGGCCGGGGCGCTGGAGTTCTCCTGGGACTTCGGGGACGGCGGCCCGGCGGGCTCAGGGGCCCAGGTCGCCCACATCTTCAGGCAGGACGGGGACTTCGCGGTGACCTTGAGGGTCAGCGACGCCTTCGGCGGCGTCGCCCTGCGGCGGGCGGCGATCCAGATCAGGAACGCGGCGCCTGCCATCGTCGCCTTCGACGTGCCCTCGGTCGTCGAGGAGGGGCAGCGGGTCGAGGTGCGGGTCGAGGCCGTCGATCCTGGCCGGGATGCGATGACCTTCATCTGGGACTTTGGAGATGGCGAGGAGCCTGTCCGCAGCCAGCGCCCCGACGAGACCCACGTCTGGCCGGATGATGGCCGCTTTGAGGTGGTGGTGGCGGTCGAGGACAACCAGGGAGGTCGGGCGGTGCGCAGGCAGCGGGTGTCGGTGGTCAACGTCGCCCCGAGGATCCTGAGCGCGCCGCCGGTCGAGTCCTTCGCCCGTCGCCTCTACACCTACCGGATCGAGACCCAGGATCCGGGCGCGGATCTCCTCCAGTTCGAGATCGTCGAGGGTCCGGAGGGCATGATCCTGGAGGGCGACACGCTGGTGTGGACGCCGGAGGTGGCCGCGCGCCTGCCGGAGGCCGTCGCCATCCGGGTCGAGGACGGCGACGGCGGCGTGGCGCGCCAGTCCTGGGTGCTCCAGCCCGTCGAGGTCGATCTCGACAACGACGGGGTCGCGGACGACTGCGAGGCGCGCTTCGGCCTGGACACCAGCGTCGACGACGCCGACGAGGATCTGGATCAGGACGGCCTGACCAACGCCCAGGAGTGTCAGCGCGGCACCGACCCCAAGCAGTACAACGGCCCCTCGGCGCCCTCGCCGGTCAGCCCGCGGCGCGACGCGGAGGTCAGCGCGCGCCCTGAGCTCAGGGTGAGCAACGCCGTCGACCCGGACGGAGACAGGCTCGCCTACGCCTTCGAGGTCTACGAGGACGAGGCCCTGCAGTCTGCGGTTGCGACCTCGGAGCCTGTCCCGGCGGGTCACCTGACGACCGCGTGGGTGGTGGATCAGGCGCTCAAGGAGAACACGACCTACTGGTGGCGGGCCAGGGCCGCGGACCCCAACACGTCCGGGGCCTTCGGGCCGGCTTCGCGCTTCGTGGTCAACGCGAACAACGAGCCTCCGGGCGTCCCTTCGCCGGTGTCGCCCGTGGGGGTGATCGCGCAGGTGAGCCCCGAGTTCGTCGTCACGGCCTCCGAGGACCCCGAGGGCGAGCCGGTCGAGATCGTGATCGAGGTCTTTGAGGACGAGGCCATGACCGGCTTCGTCGGGCAGGGTCGGACGCGCGGCGCCTCGCTGAGGCTGGAGGGCGCGCTCGGGCTCGGCGAGACCTACTGGTGGAGGGCGCAGGCCGAGGACGCGCAGGGAGGTCGAAGCGGGTGGAGCCAGGTGGCGTCCTTCGAGATCAGCGCGCGCAACAGGCGGCCCTTCGCGCCAAGCATCACGCAGCCGAGCCCGGGCAGCGTCGTGGGCGAGGTGGTGCAGGTGGTCTGGCACCCGGCGCAGGATCCGGAGGGTGACCGGCTGACCTACGACATCCAGCTGGCCACCGACGCCACCTTCCAGACGATCGTCATCGAGGAGACCGACGTCGAGGCCACCGGCCAGGGCGCCATCGCGCGGCAGTTCGAGGGGCTGACCCCAGGATCGCCCTACGCGCTGCGGATCGTGGCCTCGGACGCGCTCGGGCGCGGGGTCGCCGCGGAGGTGACCTTCAGCGCTTCGCAGGAGGCGTTGCCGGCGGCGAGGGTGTCGCCGCTGGAGGAGGGCGGGCCGGTGGAGCAGGTGGAGGGCGGGTCGCTGGCCTTCTCGATCGTGGGGGGCGCGCCGGAGGGCTGCGGGCAGGTGCGCCAGCTCCTGTCCATCTTCGAGGGCGTGTCGATGGAGCGGCAGGTGATGGCGATGTCGGGGTCAGCGTCGAGGGGTCAGACGACGATGGTGTGGGAGTCGCCGCGAGAGGGGGCCTTGGCCTGGACGCTGACGACCCGGTGCAAGCTCGGGGATGTGGTGGTGGAAAACACGAGCTTGATCAAGGAGTTCGAGATCAAGTTCGTGGAGGACAACGCGCCGCCCGAGGTGCCGGTGCTGCGTTGGCCGGCGCCGGAGGCCGAGCTGGGCGGTGGCGCCGCTCAGGAGTTCAGGGTCCGCAATGCGGCCGATCCGGATGGCGACAGGGTGAGCTATCGCTTCGAGATTTTTGCCGATGAGGCGATGACGGAGCGGCTGTCCATCGAGGAGGTCACCGAGGGCGAGGCGGGGGAGACGACGGCGGTGATCGCGCTGGGGCGGCGTCCGGGGCGGGCCGTCTGGGTGGTGACGGCGATAGACGCGCGCGGGGCCTCGGCCAGGAGCGCGCCGCAGGGCTTCTACGTCAAGGAGGAGGCGCGGGGCTGCTCGACCGCGCCCTCGGGCGGGCCGAGGGGCGGGCTGTGGGTGTTGATCCTGCTGGGGCTGGCGCTTGCGCGCCTTGCGTCGCGGCGATCTTGAGCCTGGGGGGTCTAGACCGAGGGCGAGGCCTCTGGCGCCGAAGTGGACGTCGACCTGCTGGAAAGGGAAGTTGACGTCGGCGGCGGCCGGGGCGCCAGGGGTCGTCGATCCAGAGGTTGACTTCGAAGTCCACGAAGGAGCTGCCCTGGATGAGGGCGGACCTGGGGACGATCAGGTGCTCCCCGTCGAGGGCCTGCACGAGGGCGGCGCGGATGCCCATCTCAGCGACGGGCCGCTTCTGCCGGGGAAGCCGACGAGGGGGTGTGACTCTGGCGCGGGTCGAGGTGTCTGAAGGGGGAGAAGACAAGGCGCCCTGCTTCGGCGCCTGACACCACACCCCGGAGCGCCGCTCCGCACCCATGGAGGACACCCCATGAAGCGCACCCCCCTCTTCTTCCTCATCATCCTCGCCTGCTTGTCGCTCTCGGCCTGCGCGACGGTGGAGCCATCGCAGACGGACGACGGGATGCTCAAGGCCTGCGAGGCCTCCAGAGCGACGCTGCAGGCCGAGCGCGACAGGCTCACGGCCGAGCGCGACAAGCTCACGGCTCAGAACGCCGAGCTGGCCGAGCTGCTCAACGAGCGGGCCTCGATCCTGGAGCAGCTGCGCACCAGGCTCGAAGCCCAGCTCAAGGCCGGCGCGCTGACGCTGTCGACCCGAAACGGGCTGATCGTGATCACGCTGCCCAACAGCGTGCTCTTCGAGACCGGCAAGGCCAAGGTCAACGACGAGGGCGCCCGGACGATCCGCGAGGTCGCCAACGCGCTCAAGGGGATCAACGAGCGCCGCTTCATGGTCTCCGGCCACACGGACAACGTCCCCATCAAGGCCAAGAACGACGCGATGGGCTCAAACTGGGAGCTGTCGACCCGCCGCGGCCAGTCCGTCCTGAACATCATGCTGGAGGCCGGCCTGCCGACCAGCACGGTGGCGGTGGCGGGCTTCGGCGAGTTCGATCCCGTCGCCCCGAACGACAGCGACGAGGGCAAGGCGATGAACCGCCGCACGGAGATCGTCCTGCTGCCCAACCTGGAGGCCATCCTGAAGGTCGCCAAGAAGTAAGGCGACACAGACGCCGATCCCTCAGGGAGCGATCATGGACCCCTCCAAGCCCCGAAACCCGCGGCCCCATCAGCCCCCCGAGGCGCGACAGGATGACGCCACCGAGGGCCTCCACGCGCCTCACCTGGCGGCGGCTCTGGCCAGGGCTCAGGCGCTCCTGGACGCCGGCGGCCTGAGCGCCGCCTTGCGCGCCAGGATCCTCGCCGCGATGGAGCAGGCCGAGCGCCTCGGCGACGAACTCGACGCCCTCACCACCCCCCAGGCGCAGAAGCGCCTCCTGGCCAGCTCGCCGACCTCCGATGCGGAACACCCCCTGCCGATCCAGATCGCCGAGCCGCTGCGAGCCCTGGCCGAGCTCGGCGACCTGGAGGCCTTCATCCAGGTCGCCGAGGAGAACCTCTCCAGCCACCCCGAGCACGGCGACGCGCTCAAGGCGCTGCTCAGGCTTGCAAACACCTTCAGGATCAACGATATAACAACGTCGTTGCGCCGAGGCGTGGAACGCGAGCGCGCGACTTGAGCGTCCGCGCCGCCCCCTCCTGCACCTTGCCGAGCCCGCTGTGAGCATCCAGAGCCAGACCACGGTGCTGCTCGTCGACGATCAACCGGACAACGTCGGGGTGATGTTCGGCTTCCTGAAGGCGCAAGGCCTGCGCCTCTTGATCGCCCTCGACGGCCCGAGCGCCCTCGAGCGCGCGCGGCTCGGAAACCCCGACTTGATCCTGCTCGATGTCCTGATGCCGGGCATGGATGGCTTCGAGGTGTGCCGCAGGCTCAAGGCCGATCCCGCCACGCGGGACACCCCCATCATCTTCATGACGGGGCTGTCGGAGACCAGCGACAAGGTCAAGGGCCTGTCGCTGGGCGCCTCCGACTACATCACCAAGCCCATCCAGAAGGAGGAGGTCCTCGCGCGCGTCTCCACCCACCTGCGCCTGAGCAGGCTCCAGCGCGAACTCAAGGCCCGCAACGACGATCTCGACGCCTTTTCAAGGATGGTGGCCCACGACCTCAAGACGCCCCTGGCCACGATCTCGGGCCACGCCCAGGTGATGCTCAGGCAGGCCCGCAAGGGATCGCTGACTCAGGACAGGCTCATCGCCCAGCTCCACGCCATGGAGCGCGCCGGGCGGCGCATGGCCGAGACGACCGACGCGCTGCTGATGCTGGCCAGGGCCGCCCACGAGGACGCGCCGCGCCAGCCGGTGCCCATGGCGCCGCTCGTCGCCGCGATCCTCGATGAGGATCTCGCCGAGGCGATCAGGGCCGCCGAGGCCACCGTCCACATCGAAGGCGCGCTCCCTGAGGTCCTCGGGCACGCGCCCTGGCTTCGACAGGTCTGGCTCAACCTCTTGACCAACGGCCTCAAGTACGGCGGCCCCTGCCCGACCTTGACCATCCGGACCTCCACCCCTGAGCGGGGGCTGTGCCGCTTCGAGGTCCGCGACGCCGGCCCGGGCCTGGCCGAGGCCGATCACGGCGCCATCTTCGAGCCCTTCGTCCGCCTCCACGCCGACGGCGCGCAGGGCCACGGCCTCGGCCTCACGATCGTCGCCCGCATCGTCCACCGCCTCGGCGGGCAGGTCGGCGTCGAGAGCGAGCCCGGCCGCGGCGCCGCCTTCTTCTTCACCCTCCCGCTGGCCGACGACCCCCACCGCTGAGGACCGCGACCTCTCCCCGACGACCTCGACGGCCACGCCTTGCGCCTGGTCGAGCGCGCCAGCCTCGCCTCGGGTCAGGGCCTCAAAGCGACCGCGCGCCCGCTTGAGCCTCATCTTGGCCGCCGAGAGCCCGATCCCGAGGCTGTCGGCGATCGCCTGCATGTCGAGATCCTCGATGAAGCGCAACATGAGCACCTCGCGGTCCTCGACCGACATCGCGGCCAGCGTCGCCCTGACGGACTCCGCCGCCTCGAAGCGCTCCCCCGTCGCCTCGACCTGCCCGTAGACCAGCCCCGCCTCGTGCGCCGAGGCCGCGCCACGGCGCACGGCCGCCAGGTGCCGCTTGAAGTTGAGGGCCTGCCGGATCGCGATCTGCTTGAGCCAACCCCTCAGCGCGCCCCTGCGCACCTCGCCCAGCGCGGCGTGCGCCCTGATGAAGGTCTCCTGCAGCGCGTCCTGGGCGTCGTCCCAGTCCAGCATCCCGCCCAGCACCCTGCTCAACCAGCCCTGGTGCCTGCGGACAACCTCGCACCAGGCCCGCTCGGCCCGCGCGCAACCCCCAAGGGTCAACGCGACCAGCCCGTCGTCGTCCAAACCAGACAAACTCGAAAAACTCGCCTCAAGGGGCATCGCATCGGTCCTCAGCATCCCGGCCTCTCTCCGCGTCAAGGTCGCCTTTACCCCTCCTCAGCAACCTACGCGCCAACACCGAAGCAAGCCCCTCGAAAGGCACGGGCGCCGTCGTACAGGGGATCGACAAGAAAGACCAACGCGGCACCTCAGCCTCGGCCGCCTTGGAGGGGCAAGTTTTGCCCCTCCCATCCTCTGAAACAGGGGCGATTGACAGGGGCGGGGGATCGGGGGACACAGGAGGAGGGATCGGGAGGGTGCAGGGGGCCATGGCAAGGGGGCGAGGCAAGGTTCGAAGCCTGAGGACGCAAGTGGCGCTGGGCTTGTCGCTCCTGGGGATGCTCCTGGCGCTGGCGCTGGGGGCGACCCTGGAGCGGGCGGCCAGCGCCAGCATGGAGGAGCAGATCGGCGACAGCCTCTATGAGCTGTCCTGGCAGATGCAGGAGCGCCTGGATCGAACCATGTTCGAGCGCTGGAGGGACATCCGGGTGGCCTCGAGCATCGAGCAGATCGCGGCCGGGGACGTCCCGCTGGACGAGAAGCGCAGGCTCCTTGATCGCCTGAAGGAGACCTACCCCCACTACGCCTGGATCGGCCTGACGAACCTCAGCGGGCAGGTGATCGTCAGCACGGACAAGGTCCTGGAGGGCCAGAGCGTCGCGGCCAGGCCCTGGTTCAAGGGGGCCAGGCGCGGGGCCTACGTGGGGGACGTCCACAAGGCGATGCTCGACGGGCTCTTGAACCCGAGCGAGCAAGGGGCGCTGAGCTACGTCGACGTCGCCGCGCCGGTGCTCTCGCCCCAGGGCGAGCTCATCGGGGTGCTCGGGGCGCACTTGAGCTGGAGCTGGGCCAGGCAGGTCGAGCAGTCGGTGCTGGCCCCGCGCGAAAACCGCGACACCATCGAGGTGATCGTGGTCGGGCGCTCCGGCGAGGTGCTGCTGAGCCCGGCCTCGCTGCGCGACGCTCGCCTGGACGTCGAGGCGATGCAGATCGGGGGCGCCGGCGAGCCGAAGTGGAGCGAGATGGACTGGCCCGGCGGGGCCTCCTACCTGACCGCGCACGCGCGCAGCGACGGCCACGAGGGCTACCCCGGGCTGGGCTGGTCGGTGGTGGTGCGCGAGCCCTCGGCCTCGGCGCTGGCGCCCGTGGACTCGCTGCGCCGCCAGATGCTGGCCTCGGGGGTGGCGCTCGTGGCGGTCTTCTTCGGCATCGGCTGGGTCGTCTCCGGTCGCCTCACACGGCAGATGCGCCAGATGGCCAGCCTCGCCGAGCAGATCAGCGGCGGGAACCTGGAGATCCCCCCCCCGCCGATGGGCGGCACCATCGAGACGCGCAGGCTCTCCGAGGCCCTGAGCGAGCTGATCAAGAGCCTCCAGCGCAACGAGGCCCTGCGCCGCGATCGGGACGAGGCCAAGAGCGCCAACCAGGCCAAGAACGCCATCCTGGCCCACATCAGCCACGATCTGCGCACCCCCCTCAACGGCATCCTGGGCTACGCGCGGCTGCTGGCCACCGACCCGACCCTGACCGAGGCGCAGCGCCGCAGCCTCGGCACCATCGAGCGCAATGGGGACCACCTCCTGGCCCTCATCAACGACCTGCTCGACCTGAGCCGCATCGACTCCGGCCAGCTCAACCTGGACTTCGCACCGATACGCCTGCCCGTCGCCATGGCCGATCTCCAGGCCCAGTTCACGCCGCGCGCCCGCGAGCGCGGCCTCTCCTTCGAACTCCACGTCGAGCGCGGCGTGCCCGACGTGGTCCTGTGCGACCGCCTTCGCCTCGACCAGATCCTCAACAACCTCCTCGGCAATGCGATCAAGTTCACCGAGCGCGGCAGCGTCGAGCTGCGCATCAGCCACGCCGCTGGCGCGACGACCTTCGACGTCCAGGACACCGGCCCCGGCATCGCGGCCGAGGACCTCGATCGGATCTTCGACCCCTTCACCCAGGTCGGCGACGCCAGCCTCCGAGCCCACGGCACAGGGCTCGGCCTCGCCATCGTGCGGCGCCTCGTCGCAGCCCTCGGCGGTCAGCTCGCGGTCGACAGCGCCACGGGCCGCGGCAGCCGCTTCAGCGTCACGCTCCCCCTCGCGACCGCCGACCTCCCCTCGCTCGAGCCCCCGCCGCCCTGGGCTCGCCCCACGGGCCTCGCCGGGCCGCCTCCGCGCGCCCTCATCGTCGACGACAACGCCGACAACCGCGCCCTGCTCGCCGACCTCCTGACCCCCCTCGGCTTCATCACCTCAGAGGCCCAGGACGGCCTGAGCAGCCTCGACGCGGTGGCCGCCTTCAAGCCCGACGTCATCCTCATGGACATCGTCATGCCCGGCATCGACGGCCTCGAAGCGACACGCCTCATCCGCGCCATGCGCGGCCACGAGGCCACCCCCATCTTCGTCGCCTCGGCCAGCGCCCAGGTGACCGAGCAGGCCAGGAGCCTCGAGTCCGGCGCCACCGCCTTCCTCCCCAAGCCCATCGACGAGCGCCTCCTCTTCAACCTCCTCGGCCAACACCTCTCCCTCTCCTGGATCACCGCCGACCCCACCCCCCATACCCTCGACCACCACACGGCGCACCGACTCGATCCCCTCGATCTTGAAGCGCTCCGAGCCCTGGCCCGACAAGGCGACATCGACGCCATCCTCGCCCGCCTCGACGCCATGCACACACACCCCGAGGACGCAGGCGCCGCCGAAGCCATCGACCGCTTCCGACGCCTGGCCCTCGACTTTGAGATCGATCGGCTCCTCATCGCCCTGGGCTGAGCCCGACGCGCCCTGAGCCGCCACCACCACACCCAGATCGTCCGACCCCGTCCGATCTCGACGGGCAAATTTTGCCCCATATCAAGGCGAAGGGCATATTTTGCCCATCCGTCGGACGCCTTGAGGGTGTGCAGGCTCGGCCCAACGCGGCCCCCTCAGGGATCCCCCTTGTCCTCGGCGTAGGCCTTGATCTTGTAGCGGACCTTGCGCACGGAGATGTCCAGGATCTCGGCGGTCCGAGCCGTGCTGCCACCCACCGAGGCCAGCGTGCTCAAGATCGCGAAGCGCTCGATGTCCGCCAGCGTCGCCCCCGGCACATGGATCTCCTCAGCGAGCCCCGCCCTGACGAGGCCGACCTCGCCCTCCTCCGACAGGTGCCGGGCCTCGATGGTGTCGCCCTCGGCCATGACGACGGCGCTCTCCATCGCGTTCTCCAGCTCCCGCACGTTGCCCGGCCACGGCCTTGCCTTGAGCGCCTGGAGCGCCTCGCCCGAGACCGTCAGAGCGCCACGGCCGTTCTCGACCGCGAAGCGCGCCACGAAGTGCCGCACCAGCAAGGGGATGTCCTCGCGCCGGCTGCTCAGCGGCGGCGTCTTGAGCTGCACGACGTTGAGGCGGTAGTAGAGATCCTCCCGAAAGCGACCCTCTCGGACCTCCTGGCGCAGATCGCGGTGCGTCGCCGCCACCACCCGGACGTCCACCTCGATCGTCTGGTTCCCGCCCACACGCTCAAACTGGCGCTGCTGCAGAAAGCGCAGCAGCTTGACCTGGATCGACAGCGGCACCTCCCCGATCTCATCGAGGAAGAGCGTGCCGCCGTGGGCCTCCTCGAAGCGCCCCGCGCGCCTCGACGTCGCCCCCGTAAAGGAACCACGCTCGTGCCCGAAGAGCTCGGACTCCAGCAGCGACTCGCTCAAGGCCGCGCAGTGCAGCCGCACGAAGGGCTTGTCCGAGCGGCTGCTCTGCGCGTGGATCATCTGCGCGACAAGCTCCTTGCCTGTCCCAGACTCCCCCTGGATCAGCACCGTCGCCCGGCTCGTGGCCACCTGCGAGATGCGCCGCTTGAGCTCCGCCATCGGGGCGCTCTTCCCCAGCATGCGCGCCCCGGCCGCGGGCGCCTTGAGGCGCTCTCTGAGCACCTCCACCTCCCGCCGCAGCGCCCGCCGCTCGATCACCCGCTCCAACACCAGCAGGACCGCCTCGATGTCCAGGGGCTTGAGCAGGTAATCCGCCGCCCCGGCCTTCATCGCCTCCACCGCGCTCTCGACCCCGCCGTGCGCCGTCATCAGGACGCAGTCCTGATACGGCCTGTCGGCCACCACTCGCCTCAAGAGCGCCAGACCATCCATCAAGGGCATCGACAGATCCGTCAGGACCACGTCGCAAGACCACGCGTCGAGCACCCCCAGCGCCTTGAAGCCGTCCGAAGCTGCGCGCACCTCGTAGCCCTCGTCCTCCAGCAGCGCGACGACGAGCCCACGGATGCCCTCGTCGTCGTCCACGACCAGCACCCGGCGCCTCCCCTCCCCTTCGGCCTCCATCGGCACCTCCACCCGACGCCCGCCGCGCTCAAGGCGCCAGGACGCGAAACACGGCCATCATCCCGTCCTCGGCGTGCGGCAGGATGTGACAATGCGCCATCCAGTCGCCCGCGTTGTCGGCCTCGATCCTCAGCCGGACCCGATCCCGTATCCTCAGGTTGATCGTGTCCTCCATCGTCCGCCGCGCCACCCCGACCCCGTTGACCGACAAGACCTCGAAGGGCAGCCCGTGCAGGTGGAAGGGGTGCTCGGTCGGGGAGAGGTTCCTCACCTCCATGATCACCTCCGCCCCGAAGGGCACCGTCTCGATCGTACCCTCGTGGAAGTGCTGGCCGTTGATCCGCCACGTGTTGCTGCGATCCGAGCCGTTCAGCGCATAGAGCACGTCCAGCCGCCCTGAGTCGGCCGTCGGCGCCCTGCCCCCGAAGGGCCAGGCCAGCCCCGCCGGCGCCGGCCCGGGCGCCTCGACCGACACCCGCACCAGCGCCTCCGGCGCCCCGAGCGCCTCTCCGCCGTTGAGCGACCAGGGCCACGCCTCCACGTCAAAGCCCTCCGGCCCCAGCAGCCACTCCACGTCGGCGCGATCCCCAGGCCCGAGCACCAGCCGGTCTGGCGTCTCCAGGCCCTCCAGCAAGCCCTGATCACCGGCGATGTGCCGGATCCCCGGCCACCTCAAGTCCAGGTAGCCCACATTGCTGGCGTTGATCAGCCGCGCGCGGACCACCTGACCGCCACGACCCTCGAAGACCACCGGCGCCCGCTCCCCGTTGACTCGCCATGCCGACCTCAGCCGGCCGTGCCCGTGGGCGTGACCGGGTGGCCGCGACCGGCGCCCGGGGTCGTCCTCCTGCTCGACGTCGAAGACCAGCGCCACCTCCACGTCCGCCCTCGGCTCGGCAGGATCTTCAACAATGACAACACCATACAACCCGCCGTCCACCTGCCCCTCGGTGTCAAAGTGGGGGTGGTACCAATAGGTCCCGGCGTGCGTCAGCTCAAACTCGATCCGCGACGAGGCCATGGGCTGCACCGGCTCTCGCATCCACGGCACCCCGTCCATCTCGTAGGGGACCTTGAGGCCGTGCCAGTGGATCGTCGTCCCCACCGAGAGCCGGTTCTCCAGGTCGATCACGAGGCGATCCCCCACACGACCCCGGATCAGCGGCCCCGGGTTGAGCCCGTTGTACGCGTAGCGCCAGGGCGCCGCCCCCTCCCTGGCTTCGGCCACGAGCCGCCCATGGATCACGCCCTCGGCCGGGTCCAGATCCTCGATCTCCGCCAACCTCGACAGCGGCCTCGCTCGGCCCTCCGGGTCCTCGCCCGGCGCCTCGGCGGGGCGAGCCCCGCAGGCCGACAGCAGGCCCAGCAGGCCGATCAGGGACAGCAGGCGTGTGGAGCAGGCTCTGATCGTGCGGCCAGCGCACTGGGCCGCCCCAGGCTCGCGCCCGGGGCTACAGCGAAGGGACGCCTCTTCGAGGCTTCCGACAGGCTCTGGATGTGCCCGCAGCATCGTGTCGCTCGGCTCGATGGCCTCAACATCAAGGGCCGCTTGGCCTGGGTGACACCATCCCTGCAGGTTGACGCCTCGTCGAAAGCCTCGAAGAGGCGTGCCTTCGCTGTAGCCCCGGGCGCGAGCCTGGGGCGAGCGGGCTCTGCGTCCCTGGTCACAGCCTGCTCCACACCCGGACATCAGGCCGAGCGCCCAGGGCGCCGCTCGCCGCTTCGCGGCCGAACTCACCGCCGCGCGGCAAGCCGCCGCGCCGAAAGCCGCCGCGCCACAAGCCGCCGCGCCGCCCCCCCTCGCGCCGATCATCGCCGCACCTCCGTCATGATCGCGTCCCGCATCGGCCAGTTGCGCTCCTGCGCCAGTTCAAGCGGCCAGGCCCGGTGGATGAGGCGGGCGCGGATCTCAGGGTTCGGGCACCGCGCGAAGCGGTGGCGGGAGGTCCAGGCGTCCTGCGGCATCAGGCGGTTGTCGCTGACGACGTCCACGGCGGCGAAGTGGGGGACCATGCGCTCGCCGCCCTGCCCCGCCATGACCTTGGCGAAGGCGAAGCCCGCGTGCCCCGCCCATGCGACCTCACCCTCTCCTGGCCGGGCGCGGTACGCCACCTCACCTTCAGGCAGCGGCCGGTCGAGGGTCACCCGGTCGCCCTCGACGGCCACGACCGTCGAGGCGCCCGCGACGTGCTCGACGGGCATGCCCTTCTCCTCGGGGCTGAAGCCGCCCCCCGGCCCGAAGGCCCCGAAGCCGACGTAATCGTAGAAGCCGCCCACGCGCCGGACGACCCGGATCACGTCGCCGACCCGCGCGCCCGGCCAGATCGCCCGATCCGAGTTCGGCCCCTGCCGATCGAGCGCCCCGCCGAAGTCGGGCACCGCGTCGCCGCCGATGGCCTCCAGGGGCTCGCCCGCGCAAGCCGCCTCGACGACGAGGATCACGGCGCGCATGGGCTCGCCGGTGGGCAGCGCGTGGCCGCAGGCAACGTTCTTGACCGACACCTCGACCTCGACCCCCGACTCGTCGACGACGGGCGCCTTGATGAAGATCGCAGCGGCCAGCTGCAGCATCTGGCTCTCGGGCTGGCGCGGCCCGACCCAGCTGTGGTGCCGCACCGCGCCGGGGGGCCTGTGCCAGCCGCCCTGGACGCCCACCTCGGCCAGATCGAACTTCTGGAGATCGGCGCCGTTGGCCACCTCCGCCGCAGGCGGCATGTGGCAGTCATTGCAGGTCGTCGTCCGGCCCAGCACGCCCCTTCGCCACTCTTCGTAGGTCGTGTGGACGGGCAGGGCCCCGGTCGGCCAGCGCGCGGCGTCGAGCGGGACGCCGGGGACGAGGGAGGGCTGCTCCTGCTGGTGGCAGCCGGCGCAGATCTTCCCGTCCCGGAAGTGGTCGCGCTGGACGCTGCCCATGCGGGGGTTGGGCGAGTCGTGGGAGGGGCCGAAGGTCAAGGGCAGCAGCCCGTTGGCGCCAAGGGAGGGGGAGGCCGGCTCGCTCGGCCGATGGATGCGGAGGCGCCCGGCAACACCGGGAGGGGCCTCCAGATCCACCGCCTCGATCTGGTGGCAGACATTGCAGGAGACGCCGTAATCATAAGCGATCCCGCGGGCTTCCATCAGGTCGCGGCCGCCGGTCGCGCCGTTGATCCCCGGGGCGTGGCAGTCGGCGCAGCCGCCGAAGGCGGTCGCCTGATCCTCGCAGGGCGGGCCCTCGCACTGCGGGTTGAGCAGCTCAAGGACGCCCTGGCCGATGAAGCAGCGCATCGCGGGCTCGCCCGTCCCGGGGCTGGGGCCTTCGAGCCAGCGGCCGCCAGCCTCGGCGCAGTCCTCCTCGGTGCGGAAGATCCCGGTGCCCGAGTAGAGGTCCAGGACGGGGCGGTTGAAGGCCGAGGTCCGGTGGGGGGAGGCGAACCAGTCGTCGTTGAGGGTCAGGTGGCAATGGCCGCATTGCCCGGTGTTGTTGCGCCGCCGGGGCTCGCCGGGGTCCTGAAAGGCGTACTCGGGGTTGTCGCCCTCGAAGCGCGTCAGGTCGATGGTGACGGGCTCGGGGGCGCCGACGACGTCTGCCGCCTTGATCCGGGCCTCGGGGTGCGATCCGAGCACCAGGATCTCCCCCTCCACCTCCGCGTCGATCGCCACGACCACCTGGCCGTCGGCCCCGGTGAACCACTCCCGGCCCGTCGCGCCGCCCTGGACGACGCGGACGCCCTCGGTCGGCACCCCGTCGAGCCGCACGAGCACGCGGACCCGCTCGGGGACGGGCGGCGGCTCATCCTCCACGTCGCCTGGGACATCCGGCTCGCCTGGGGCGTCCTCGACGGCGTCGCCCCCTTCGACGTCCATCCCGGCGTCGGAGGCCGAGCCCGCGTCCGGTTCGACGGGCGGCGCGGAGGGCCGGGACGCCGGGCAGCCCATGAGGACCCCGATCGCCAAGATCCCAAGGGCGACCATCGCCATTCGTCGCACGGCCTCGATCCTCCTGCTCCCAACGAGACGCCGCCTCGCGCGCCACACCGAGGCCGGCCCGCGCGCCACATCTCACCCCGACGAAGTGTCGCACGGTCCAGGCAAGAAGTCCCGCGCAGGCATCTGGGACGACTCGCGCTCAGCGCGCAAGCGCCGCTCAACCGAAGGGCCGGAGCGTGAAGACGGCTTCATACCCGATCACAGACGAAGGGCTTGCTTTGTGGGCGAGGACAGGGGGATGGCCTGGGCCTGGGCCTGAGCGAGGCTGGTGCACCGCACAGTGATGGCCCTGGCCCAGGGCGCCGCCTGGACCGGCCACAAAGTGAGTCTCTCGGCTGTGGTCTTGTATCAGGTGGTCATGGTCGTGGATCTCGACACCCTGCAGATCCTCGGCGCAGAGCCTGGCCGGCAGCCCGACGTCATCGAGCGCTTGATCCAGCGCAAGCTCTGAGCATCAGGGGCCGCGACCCCTCAAGGAATCGAGCGCGCCAGCCGGAAGCCGATGATCGACTGGCGCATGGTGTGGATCGTATGGAATCGCCTTGACCCTCTGCAATGGTTCTCAAGATTGAGCCAGGCCCCTCCCCGGCAGGCCATCTCTCCCCGACGATCTGGATCGAGCATCGCCTCCTCAACCCTGACCCTGCCGCCCCCGTCGGGAATCTCATCGAACAGGTTCAGGCACAGATCGGTCATGTTTCCGGCCATCCCTCGGACGCCGTAAGGGCTTATATCCAATGGGAAATCATGAACTGATGCGGGGAGCATCTTCTCGCTGTGGCTCAGGCGCATGCAACACCAGCTCGGATCGATCCAGTCTCCCCAGGGGAAGTGTCGGCCGTCCACGCCCCGAGCGGCCTTCTCCCACTCAAAGTCGAGCGGCAGACGCCAGCGATGTCCCGAGCCCAAGGCCCTCCAGCTCGCGAAGCTCCTGGCCGACAGGACGTCGACCATCATCACGGGATAATCCGGCAACCAGGTGTCGCCGTCGGCGTCGGCCTGGAGGAAGAAGTGGCCGCGTGAATCCCGGCCATAGAGCATGGCGCCCTGACCCGCGACGGCGCGCTCGCGGGGGACGCAGGCCAGCGCCTCCTCTTCGCGACCTCGATCGACCAGATCGTCGAGGAACTCGAGCATCCGGGCGTTGGTGACCGGGTGTCGCTCGATGATGAAGCCATCGCACCACAGCCGCCTGCGGCTGACCGAGCCCTGCGCGAGCGGATCGCCGCCGGCCGTGAACCAGCCCGCGGGCACATAGCGCTCGTCGACGCCGAGGCTGCCGGCGGGCGGCATCCAGATCGGCGTCGGCGCGCTGGCCTGGGGCGGCACCCCGCTCCAGTGCTCCTGGCGGCCTGTCCAGACCGGATAGCGCACCACCTCGAAGCCCTCCTTGTGAAGCTCGACGAGGTAGCTGCCTGGCGCAAGCGGCACCTTGTTCAAGGGCGTCAACCCCAGGCTGCGCTCGAAGACCGGCACCAGCCTGCGGTGCTCCACCACCATCCGATACAGATCCGCCCGAACCCCCGGCGGGTCCGTCAACAGCGTCAGCGCCCCGACGCCCTGGAGGTAGCCCTCCAGCCTGGCGCGCTCGTAGTGCTCGATGGGCAGAGCCTCGACATGGTTTCGCAGCACGATCTCGGCCTGAGAGGCGGCCGAGGTGTCTCCCTTGAGCTCGGCCTGTCGATGGATGCGCTCATAGCGCAGGGCCAGCGCCCCGTGCGCCTCGGACAGATCTGCGTGGTGGATCAGCGCCCCGCGCAGCTTCTGCTCGGCCCGGATGCCTTCAAGCTCCGCGCTCAACCGCAGCGCCTCGGCCTCGTCCTTGCGAGACCACCCGTCCTGCTTCTGATCGGCCTGGGCGAAGCTTGCCACCCCCTCCAGCAGCCGATCCCCCTCCCTCTCCAGCGCCGAGGCCCTCGACAACATCCTGACCGCGTCGCTCTGGTGGACCTCGGCCTCGGCCACCAGCGCCAGCCCTCGCTCGCGCTGTCGAACCCCTTCGAGCCACGCTGAGACCGCGTCGGCCATCTCCCGCGCGTCGGCGAACCTGTCCTGTTGCGGGTGCGACAGCGCCTTCTCGCATATCTCGGACAGCTCCGAGGGCAGCAGCAAGCCCGTGATATCCTGCGGCGGCGGCGGCGGACCCGTCATCAACTTCGACAGGATCGACATGACGTTGGGGCCGACGTAGGGCGGCACCCCGGTCAACACCTGGTAGAGGATGGCGCCGAGCGCGTAGACGTCGGTGCGAGGGCTGAGCAGATCCTGCTCGCCGCTGGCCTGCTCAGGGGCCATGTAGGCCGGCGTGCCGCTGATGAGGCCGTAGCTGGTCTGCTGCATCGCCCCGGTGGTGCGCAGCGTCTGGATCTTGTCCTCGGGCCCATCGCGCAGCGTCTCGGCCTCTTCAAAGGCCCGCTCCAGCGCCAGGGCGAGCCCCCAGTCGACGACGAGGACCTCGTCCTCCTGGCCGACCATGATGTTGGCCGGCTTGAGGTCGCGGTGGATGATGCCGCGGCGGTGGGCGTAGGCCATCGTCTCGCAGACGCGCCAGAAGACGTTGATCAGCCTGCGGAATGTCCACCCGGAGGCCGCCGGCTTCCACCGGCCGTAGCCCGCCGAGGCCGCGTGGACCTCCGTGATGACGTCCTGAAACTCCTGGCCCTTGATCTCGCGCATGGTGAAGTAGAGCCGCCCGTCAGGCAGGCTGCCCATGTCGTGCACCGGGATCACCCCCGGGTGCTGCAGCTGCGCTCCGATCTGCGCCTCCTCGATGAAGCGCGCCCTGATCCTGGGGCGCTCGATGAGGCCCCCGTGGCCGATCTTCATCGCGAGGGTCCGGCCGAGGCGCTTGTCCTTGACCCTTCGCACCTCCCCCATCCCGCCGCTGCCGAGCACCCCCAGATCCTCGTAGATCCCTTCGGCCCCGAAGGCCCCCGAGCGATCAAGGGGCACCTGTGCCTCCGGCATGGGGGCGACCTCGGGCTGGCTGTCGCCTGTCGTGGCCGGGGTCGCCCCCAGGGGCCTCGGTGAGCCGCCCTGCGCCCGGGATGGGTCCGGCGAGGCGATGGTCACGTCGGTCGGCGCCGCCTCCACTCTGGGCGCGCGCGCCCAGGGCGTCGCGCTGTCCTCGGGCGCGAGGGTCAGGTCCGAGGGGCCAGCGTCTGCCGGGCGCTGGGCGGCGCCGACCCTTGCCGGGGCACTCGTGTCCAGAGTCAGGGCGTTCAACGCGCCGAAGGCCTCGTTGTCCGGCCAGATGGTCGCGTCGTCCGGCCCGAGCGCTGGGGCCAGCGCCTCACCCTTGATCGCGACGGTCGCCCCTGGTTCAAGGGCCGGAGCCGCGACGCTGGCCCTGGCCATGAGGCGCTCAAGCTCCTCAAGCGCCTCGACGGGCAGCCCATGGCGGGCCGCGAAGTCCTTCAGGTGTTGCTTCATGGGTGGCAGTTGCGCAAAAGATGGGGTGAAAGAGCCGTCGACGCCGGCTCCAATGTGGCCTGACCTCCCCGCTATTGCAACGGCGGCGCTTCACTTCGCCCCGTTGAGGCTCATCGGGGTGGCGCAGACGGTGAGGCGTGCCCAATGTTGTCCCCATCGGTCTGTCCCGGTCCAGTTCAGGCCTCAACTCCTTGCCCGCGAGACCCACGCTTGATGATCTCCAAGATCCGCCTGGTGCACGCCCTGGCGGCCTCGATCGCGCTCGCCGTGATCGCAGCGCCCCGCTCTGCCCCCCACGCCCAGACCGGCGTCTCCTCGGATCGCGTCAGCCTGCCCGAGGGCCCCGGCAGCCTCGAAGGCGTCGGCGAGAACGTCGACATCGACCCCAACATGGGCCTGATGTCCTACCACATCCCCATCGAGGTCCCCGAGGGCTTCCCGGGCCTGACCCCCGCGCTCTCCTTGACCTACAGCTCGGCCGGCGGCAACTCCGTCGTCGGCGTCGGCTGGGAGCTTCACGCGCCCTTCATCGAACGCACCAGCAACCGCGGCCTGCCCCGATACACCGACGCGGATCGCTTCGCCGCCGACGGCAGCGCCCAGCTCGTCCGCCTTCCCGGCACCAACCCGCCCACCTTCCGAGCCCGCCACGAAGGCGGCTTCGTCCGCTACACCTGGCTGGACAGAGGCGCCGGCGACGAGGGCTTCTGGAAGGCCGAGTGGCCCGACGGCCGCGTCGGCACCTTCGGCGCGGACTCCAACGGCGCTGCTGTCCCCGAGGCCCGCGTCAGCGGCCCGCGGGGCACCTTCCGCTATCACCTCGTCGAGATCGTCGACGTCTGGGGACACCGCCTGCGCTACGACCACCGCAAGTCTGGCAACGTCGCCCTGCTCAGCCGCGTCGAGTGGGCCCACGACGACGCCCAGCGCGCTCGCTTCGCCGTCGAGCTCGACTACGAGGGGCGCAGCGACGTCGCCAGCGACGCCAGAGCGGGCTTCGAAGAGCGCCTGAGCGAGCGCCTGAGCGGGATCAGGGTCTTCAACAACACAGAGGGCCGCACCCTCATTCAAAGATACGCCTTGAATTACGAGGACTTCGCCACCTCGAACGGGGTCAGCCGCCTCGCGCGCTTCGAGCGCTTCGGCGCCAACGGCGGCCTTCACCCCGCCGCGCTGGACTTCACCTACTCCCGCGCGCTGGGCGGCGTCTGCCAGGAGGAGGGCTGCGAGCGGCCCTACCTCGTCGACATGGGGCGGCTGGGGGTCAACCTCCTCGGCGGCGCCGTCACGCTCGTCGACATCAACGGCGACGCCCTCCCGGACGTGATCGACACCACCGGCATCGGGCCTCATCGCCTCTTCATCAACATCTTCCGCGGGCCCCGCGATCAGAGCTTCGCCCCGGGCGTCTTCTCGGCCGTCGGCCGGGGCAACAACCACCCGCTGCGCGCCGGCAATGTCCAGCTCCTGGACGTCAACGGCGACGGCTTCACCGACATGCTCAACACGCTCACGGGCCAGGTGCTGGCCAACCGGGGCACCGGCGACTGGATCGTCGGCGACGATGAGGAGGTCGGGGCGCTGCCCGACCTCGCCGGAGACTTCGACCCCGCCGACGGCGATCTTCGCACCATCCGCTTCCTGGACTACGACAACGACAAGCGCATCGACATCATCAAGAGCATCGGCGCGGGCCTGGGCAACGTCACGACCGTCTTTCGCAACACGCCCGACGGCTTCGTCATCGATCCCGACACCGAGAACATCGGCCTCGGCTTTGACAGCGACCGCCTGGATCTGGCCGACGTCAACGGCGACGGCCTCCTGGACCCCTGCCGCCTTGGCCTCGGAGAGCTGACCTACCAGCTCAACCTCGGCCTCGGGCGCTGGGGCGAGCTGGTCACCATCGAGGGCCTGCCCTTTGACGAGGACACGCTGCGCTTCGTCGAGATCGAGGATCTGAACAACGACGGCCGCGCGGACCTCGTCGTCGTCCTGGGCGGCGAGGTCCGCTACGCGATGGGGCGCGACGCGAGCACCTTCGACGCGCCCGTCGTCCTCAACGGCCAGACCCTCGGCTTCTCCATCCCCGAGCGCGACGACACCACGTCGGTCCTCTTCGCCGACATGAACGGCTCGGGCTCGACCGACATCGTCTGGGTCGATCTGGCAGGCGACGTCTCCTACCTGGAGCTCTTCCCCGTCCAGCCCCACCTGCTGGCGAAGATCCAGAACAACCTCGGCATGATCCAGGAGATCGCCTACGGCACCAGCGTCGAGCAGGCCGCCCGAGACGCCAACGAGGGTCGACCCTGGATCCACGAGCTGCCGCACGCCATGCGCCTCGTCACGCGCGTCGACGTCTACGACACCCTCAACGACCTGCACGAGATCACCGAGCTGCGCTACCGCGACGGCTTCTACGACGGCCTGGAGAAGAGCTTCCGAGGCTACCAGCGGGTCGAGACGACCTCCCCCGGCGACGCCTCCATCGAGGCCGGGCGGACGCGGCTGGAGTTCGACGTCGGCGACCAGGACGCCTACCGCGCCGGCCTGCGGCTCTCCCAGGAGGTCTTCAGCAACGATCGGCTGCTTCAGCAGACCAGCGCCGAGTTTGCGGACTGCCCCGTCGACGAGGTGCCCGACGAGGGCCTCGACTTCCCCGTGCGCTTCATCTGCCAGCGGTCCCTCCAGAACGTGGTGCTCGAAGGCGGCGGCCCCGATCAACAGGCGACCTCCCGTCAGGACTTCGACTACGACGGCTTTGGCAACCTCACCCGGATCGCGCAGCGCGGCGTCGTCTCCGTGGGCCAGGGCCAGGGCTGCGCGCCCTGCCAGCGCGCTCCGGACGTCTTCGGCGCCCCCTGCGGCCCCCAATGCCTCGGCGACGAGCTCTTCACCGAGATCGAGCGCGTCTCCCCGGCCAACACCGGCGGCCGATGGATCCTCAACCGCCCCTCCCGCGTGCGCCAGTACGGCCAGGAGGGCGGCGACGCGCACGAGAAGATCATCCGCTACGACGGCGCGCCCTTCGTCGGGCTGCCCGAGGGCCAGCTGACCCGCGGCGCGCCCACCCGCGTCCAGGTCAAGCGCGACGAGGGCGGCGACCTCATCGACGAGCTCCGCCACGCCATCGACGACCACGGCCGGGTCACCGAGGCCATCCTCCCCGACGGCGACACGTCCATCGCCGACGACCAGCGCTTCCGCCAGACCTTCGACCCCTCCGGCTTGACCCCCCGCACCCTCGAATACCTCCTCAAGGACCCCGACGGGGCCCCCTACCGCCTCCGGCAGCGCCTGCGCTACGACGACGTCTGGAACCGCGTCGCCGAGGTCACCCAGTGGATCGTCGTGCGCGGCGACGAGGAGCTGACGCCAGACCACGCCGAGTCCATCGTCTATGACGAGTTCGCCCGGGTCATCGAGCGCTATTTGCCCACAGATCCCATCGACGCTCCCAGTGAGCGGTTGACCTACGAGCTGGGCGACCCGATCAGCCGCGTCATCACCGAGCGCCGGACCGAGCGCGCCGGAGACTTCGATCAGGTCTCCGTGCGCTGCTTTGACGGCTTCGGCCGCCTCCTCCAGGAGCGGCGACAGGTTGACGAGGACACCTGGCTCGTCAGCGGCTTCGTGCGGACCAACGCCCAGGGCCAGGTCTTCCAGTCCTGGGGCCGCTACGAGGGCGACGACGGCGCCTGCGACACCACGCCGCCGGTCGGGGTGCCCCTCCAGGAGGTCGCCCTCGACGCGCTCAGGCGTCCCCTGCGCTCGACGCTCATCGCCGGGGGCGTCCGGCGGACGCGCCGCTTCGAGTACCACCCCCTGCACACCCTCCAGTACGATCCCGAGGACTCCGATCCGGCCAGCCCGCACTTCGACACCCCCACGCGCGTCGACTTCGACGGCCTCGGCCGCACGAGCGCCGTCCACCGGAGCTTGCGGCCAGGCGAGGCCATCACCACCGCCCACACCTACGACGCGCTCAACCGCTATCGGGGCCCGATCGATCCCCAGGGCAATGCGACGATCCAGACCTACGATCTGGCCGGGCGCCTCGTGGCCGTCGACGATCCCGATCGGGGCCTGGTGCAGATCGAGCACGACGACGCCGGGCGGCCCGTGCGCCGCACCGACGCCCTCGGGCTGACCATCCGCTCCGAGTACGACGCGCTCGGTCGGCTGACGGCCACCTGGGACGAGGCCAACCCCGAGCGATCCCGGATCAACCACCGCTACGACCTGCCGGCCTCCTGCCCCGCCTCGCTCTGCGCCAACACGGCCAACAAGCTCGTCGAGTCCGACTTCCCCGTCGAGGGCGCGCGGCGAGGCGTCTACTGGCGCGGCTACGACGTCCACGAGAACAGGGTCTTCATGTCCCGCCAGCTCCTCGACCAGCGCTTCGACTTCACCTGGACCTTCGACAACAGCGGCGACATGATCGCGCGGACCTTCCCCGACGGCCGCGCGCTGACCTTCGACCGCGACAAGGCCCAGCGCCTCCAGGCCATCCCCGGCGTCATCGACGCGATCGGCTTCGACGCGGCCTCTCGCCCTGACTCCATCCAGGCGGCCAACGGCGTCGTCGAAGGCTTCGAGTTTGACGACGAGGATCGCCTGCGCGCCATCGAGGTCACCGACCCACGTGACGCGCTGATCGCCGCCCGGCGCCTGACCCTCGACGGCGTCGGCAACATCCTCGAGGTGGTCGACGGCGCGGCCCGGCCCGGCGCCCCCTCCGCCAACGTGACCTACCGCGTCGACGCCCTCTACCGCCTCATCGGCGCGCACCTCGACGCCGGAAGGGCCAGCATCGACGAGGAGATCACCTTCGCCTACGACAGCATCGACAACATGACCCTGAAGTCTTCAAGCCAGGGCCAGGACAGCCCCGATCACGTCGGGGAGATGACCTACGGCCAGGGCGCAGGGCCTCACGCGCTCACCCAGGCCGGCGATCTCGTCGTGGTCTACGACGAGATCGGCAACATGACCCAGCGCGGCTTCATCGCCATCCAGCACGACTGCTTCAGCAGGGTCGGCGATCTCTCGCGCGGCCAGGGCCTCACCCGCACCGCCTACGGCCCCGGCCAGCAGCGGATCCTCTCGGACGACGGCCGCAGCACGACCTGGACGCTCGGCGACCATTACGAGATCCGCGACGGCGTCGCCGTCATCCACGTCGAGATCGGCGACCGCCGCGTGGCCGACCTGCGCTCGACGGCGCTGGCCGCCGAGGTCCTCTCCGATCTGGCCCCCCTCGACGACGAGGGCCGCCCCGCCCCCGACGGCCAGATCGACGTCGCGGACGCCTTGATCGCCGCCCGCGCCGAGCGCAATGAGCTTGACCTCGGCGGCCTGCGCCGCGACAGCGCCCAGGCCCTCCTGCGCGCCGCCGCCGAGCGCCTGCTCGTCGGCGGCGGCCAGACCACCTGGTTCCACGCCGACCACCAGGGCAACGTCATGGCCCTGACCGACGAGCAGGGCGCCCCGATCGACGCGCGCCTCTACTACCCCTACGGCCTGCCCCGCGGCCCGCGCGGCGACAACTCCCCCGCGGGCTTCAACAACCAGGATCAAGACGACGACTTCGGCTTCGTCCACTTCGACGCCCGCCTCCTCGACCCTCTCCTGGGCCGCTGGATCTCCCCCGATCCCCTCTTCCAGAGCCACGAAGGCCCCCACGCCCTCCACCCCGCCGAGGCCACCTCGGCCTACGCCGCGATGAACAACAACCCGGCCACCTTCCGCGATCAGGACGGCCAGTCCGTCACCCCCACCGCCTCGCTCTCCGGCCTCGACGCCGCCCTCAACAAGCTCTCCTACAAGGGCGCCGGGATCGGCCTGGCGCTCGCCGGCGCCGCCTTCGACGACGACCAGGACGCCGAGGCCCGCGCCTCCACCCCCGACGGCCGCTCCCTCCACCGCTTCGACGTCAACCTGCACGCCTTCTCCAGCGCCTCGCGCGGCGGCATCCCCGGCTACCTCACCGCAGGCGCCGACCGCGTCGCCGACCTCGGCGCCCTGGCCCACTCCACCCCCACCTTCCTGACCCTCCTGGGCAGCAATGGCGTCTCCGGCCAGCAGCGACTCGCCGCGCGCCAGATCGTCACCTCCGCCTCCAACCTCTCCATCAGCCTCTCGACCCTCGGCGCGCTCTCCGCCTCCCCCAACCACGCCGCCCTCCCCCTGGCCGCGCTGGGCGCCTCGCCCCCCTCCCCCGGCCTCATCGCCAACGGCCTGACCCACCACGACGCCCTCAACGCCATCCTCGGCGGCCTCAGCAAGCTCTCCGCCGCCGACAGCCGCAGCGCCCGATCCGCCACCCAGTCGCTCGCCCAGCTCGGCATCCCCGCAGGCGCAGAGCTCCAGCGCGCCTTCGGCCCCAGCACCCAGCCCATCTCCTCCTCCCTCGATCAGACGCGCGCCCACAACAGCGCCCTCGGCGCCGCCAAGGGCGCCGCCACCGGCGCCTCCGCGCGGCGCGCCCAGACCTCCAACACCCCTTGAAGCCGACCCAGCGGTCGCCTTGACCACCACGCCCTCTCCCCACACACCCTCCAAGGACGTCCCCCAGTCGGCGCCCGTCCTCCGACCCTAGCGACGATAACTCCTTCCACCATCAACGCTTTTTCTTGAAATGGTCGCGAGCTGCGGCGACGAGATCACTGGGACAGATTGACGCCGCGATCGACGGTGTGTATGGCCACACGGGCAGGGTCGTTGCGCTCCGATCTTCGACCCGCTTTGAGATCCCCCGGGAACAAGGGCGAGAGACACATGAACCCCAACCCAACAAACCCCGATCCATCCTCCAAGGAGGCCCTGGCCGCCTCCCTCGTCATCGACGGCCCTGGCTTGATCGACGGCGGCCTCTTCGGGCTGCCCTTCAGCGCGGCGCAGTCCGACCTCGTGCTGCTGCCGGTGCCGTGGGACGTGACGACCTCCTACAGGCCGGGGACGGCCGAGGGGCCGCGGCTGATCCTCGAGGCGTCGACGCAGATCGACCTCTGGGATCGGGACGTGCCGGAGGCGTGGCGGCGCGGGATCCACATGCTGCCGATCGACGCCGCGATCCAGGCGAGGTCCACGGCGCTCAGAGCCGTCGCCGAGGGGCAGATCGAAGCCCAGGAGCGCGGCGAGGCGCCTGATCCGGCGGCGCTGGCCGAGGTCAACGCGGGGTGCGAGGCGCTCCACGAGCTCATCGAGGCCTGCGCCGCAGAGCTGCTGGACGCGCACCCGCACGTCGGGCTGGTCGGCGGCGATCACAGCACGCCGTTGGGGTTTCTGCGGGCGCTTGCGCGGCGCCATGAGGGCTTCGGGGTGTTGCAGATCGACGCGCACGCGGATCTGAGGCCGGGCTATGAGGGCTTTGCGACCTCGCACGCCTCGATCATGCACAACGCCCTGGCGCTGCCCCAGATCGCGCGGCTGGTCCAGGTCGGCGTCCGCGATCTGTGCGCGCAGGAGGTCGAGGTCATCCGGGGATCGAAGGGGCGGATCGCGTGTCACTTCGACGCGGACTTGCAGGCCGGGCGCTTCGAAGGGGCGACGTGGGCCGAGCAGGTGAGGCGGATCCTGGAGCCGCTGCCGCAGGAGGTCTACGTCAGCTTCGACATCGACGGCCTGGACCCGACCTTGTGTCCGGGGACGGGGACGCCGGTGCCGGGGGGGTTGAGCTTCGCGCAGGTCGATTACCTGCTGCGGGCTCTGGCGCGCTCGGGGCGCCGGATCATCGGCTTCGATCTCAACGAGGTCGCCAGCGGCGGGTCCGAGTGGGACGCCATCGTCGGCGCGCGGGCGCTGTGGCTGCTCTCGATCGCCACCTTCCTGTCAGCGCCCGCGACCTGACGCGCGGGAGGCCGAGAAAAACAGGGCGTCGCTCGATTGGCCCTTGATCCAGAGGCCCGCCCTCGGTTCTATTCGGTGCGAAGATCTGCAACCAGGAGGGAGCGTGGAGCACACCGCATTCGTCGAGCGCGTCTTGAAGCATCTGCCGTCGACCTCGCCGGGCGACTTCCACTTCACGAGCTGGGAGCACGCCGGCCGGCCCACGCGCGAGGGATTCGGGCTGATGCCCATCGCGGGGGTGGACCCTGCCAGGGTCATCGACGCCGTCATGGACGTAGATCACTACCTGGGCAACATCGAGCACGTCTCGGAGTGCCGCTCCATCAAGGACGCGCGCTTCAAGGCCCCTGAGAGCGTGCGCTTCTACCAGAAGGTCGACATCCCCCTGCTGGGCTCGGTCCACCACGAGCTCGTCCTGCACCGCCTCGGCACCCACAAGGGCTACGAGGTGGCCGCGTGGCACATCCTCGGCCCCGAGACTGCGGCGCTGTCGTCCAAGGTCGGCCTGAGGAGCGATTACAACCACGGCGCGTGGCTGGCGGCCCACGGGGTCCTCGGCTACGCCCTGGGATCGGCGCCGAAGCGGGACGACGTCGGGATGCTCAAGTGGAAGGCGATGACCACGGGCGCCGACGCCGCCGCCTCCCGCGTCCTCAAGGCCAACGTCGAGGGCATGGCCCGCTGGGCCAGACGCCGCTGACCCCCAGTTCAAAGTCGACTTCGTGGACGGGCACGTCGAGATCGGCGATTCGACTTCGTTGACGCACGCGCCGAGATCGTCGAATCAGCAGAGATGACGGACACTTCGAGATCGGCGAGTCGACTTCGTTGACGGTCACAAGACCCCGTCGGGAACAATCGAGATCATCGAGTCGACTTCGTTGACGGACAAGGGGAGATTGGCGAGTCGACTTCGATGACACGCACGTCGAGATCGGCGGGTCGCCTTCGTTGACGGGCACGTCGGGATCAACGAGTCGACTTCGTTGAGGCACACGTCGAGATCAACGAGTCGACTCCGATGATGAGATCCGCACGTTGACGGTCCACCCGGGCTTGCTTGGCGACCCTTCGGGCCGCCATCGCCGCCCGGGCCTTGGGTTTTGTCCAGGGTCGCCCCGCCATCCGGCGGGGCTGGCGACGGGGCGTCAGCATATGTGGGGCGTGTCACCCGTGTTGACCTCACAGGATATGGAAAGGGGCTCAGAAGCAGACATCGCACGGTCCTGAGAGGGTCTGTCCCCGGAAGGTTGACGCCCCCTGGCCAGCCCCGCCCGAGGGCGGGGCGACCCTGGACAAAACCCAAGGCCCGGGCGCGAGCCCGGGTGGACCGTCAACGTGCAGAGCTCACCAACGAAGTCGACTCGTTGATCTCGACGTGCCCGTCAACGAAGTCGACTCGCCGATCTCCCCTTGTCCGTCAACGAAGTCGACTCGATGATCTCGACGTGACCGTCAACGAAGTCGACTCGATGATCTCGACGTGACCGTCAACGAAGTCGACTCGCCGATCTCTCCCTGCCCGTCATCGAAGTCGACTCGCCGATCTCGACTTGCCCATCAACGAAGTCGACTCGCCGATCTCGACGTGTCCTTCGTCGAAGTCGACCCATCGCCCCTTCGAAGCTCTTCACCCGAAGGTGTTCTTGAGGACCAGGGAGAGGCGCTCGCACATCGCCGACGCGCCGGGCTCGCCGTAGTAGAGATCGACCTCGACGGGCTGCGGGCGGCTGCCGCTGCAGAACCAGGCCACGTCGCCCTCGACGGCCCTCCCGACCTCCACCGAGGCGCCCAGCGGGAAGGTCGAGGCCGCCGCCCAGCCGCTCATCTCGCGCCCGGCCTGGATCGCGCTGAAGAGGCGCCGCCCCGTCTTGACGGCGCCCCCGGTGGCCTCGACGCGGGCCTTGACTCGGACGATCCAGTCGCCGTCGCTCCACCGAAAGACCACCGGATCGCTGAAGGTCACCCGCTGCGCCCCGCCGTCGATCGGCTCCGAGGCCCCCACCCCGCGATCCCTGGCCGCGTCGCGGGCCACGGCGACGGACCGCGACCAGACGAGGCGATCCCTGACGCGCCACGACAAGGACAGCCTCGACGGCGCAGAGGCGCTCCCGGCGCTGAACCACGCCACGATCCCGGAGGTGGACTCCCCAGGCGCCAGGATCGCGGGAGCCAGGGCCGTCGCGTCGGCCCACGGGTGCATCCCCTCGGCCAAGAAGCCCGCCGCCTCGACCTCCAGCGCGCCCTCGCCCTCGTTCAAGATCGACAGGGCCGCCTCGACGATCCAGTCCCCGTCGGTCCAGCGCCACGCGCTCACCCGCGAGAGCGACACCGAGGCGCGCGCCTCGGCCGTCGCCACGACACCGGAGGTGGAGGCGCGCAGGCGCACGACCTCCTCACCCGAGCGCACCTCAAGCTCCGCGAGCTTGTAGCGACCCAGGATCTCTGCCAACCTGACGACGATCTCGGGATCAATAGCCATCCTATCCCCCTGATTTCTCTTGAGATGATCTCCTGACGAGCGTGAACCAATCTACCACAGACGCCGCCGCGAGCCACCCCCGACGACGGGCGCGCCGCGCCATCCTCGCAGGGCTCGCCGCCCTCGCGGCGCCCCTCGCGGCGGCGGCGACCTTCGCGGCCTGGTTCAACCTGCGGCCGCCGCCCGAGGGGCTGGAGGTGTCGCTGGGCGCGGGCGCCACCTACAGCAGGACCGTGTCCGTCGAGCCGCTGGCCGTCGTCCATGAGGTCCGCGTCGAGTTGGGCACTCCGGGGCTTGAGTTCCTGGTCACGCCGTCAGACCGAAGCGGCGGGCGCGCGCTGCGGGCGGCGACCACGTCCGCCTTCGCGCGGAGGTACGATCTGGATGTCGCCATCAACGGCGACTTCTTCGATCCCTGGCACTCCAATGGCCCGCTGGACTACTACCCCCACGAGGGCGACCCCGTCGACGTCCAGGGCCTCGCGATCTCCAACGGGCTTCGCTACGGCGAGCCGGGGCAGGACTCCAGAGCGCTCTTCGTGTCGTGCGCGGGCGCGGTGGGCTTCGAGGCGCCCGAGGAGACATGTCAGGCGATCTCGGGCTGGCCGCTGCTGACGGGGGGTCTGATCAACACCCGCGACCACGACGCGAGGCACCCCAGGAGCGCCCTCTGCCTCGACGCCGCCCGGCGGTGGCTCGGGATCTTCGTGGTCGACGGGCGGCAGGCGCGCTACAGCCAGGGGATGACGCTGGCGGAGCTGGGCCGGCACCTGGCGGCGCGGGGCTGTTGGGACGCGATCAACCTCGACGGCGGCGGCTCCAGCGTCCTCGTGCTGCGGATGGACGGCGAGATCAAGGCGGTCAGCTCGCCCATCCACACCCGCCTCCCAGGGCGGGAGCGCCCCGTGGCCAACCACCTCGGGCTGAGACTCCCGCGCGGCCAGACCAGGGCCGGCGAGGGCCTTGAATCTGAGGCCATTTCGGATACATTCCCCGCGCAGACCCGAAGCGGAGCAAGCCGATGACGCAGATCCACCCAGGCCGCCGGACCCCGGCCGCCCTCATCGCCAGCGCCAACCCCCTCATTGATGTAAGGACCGATGGTTCCGCGCTCGGCGTGGACCGACGCGGCGCGGGGGCCTGGAGGTCCGAGCAGGGCCGCGCAGGGCGCCTCAGCAGGGCGCTGGCCTGGGCGGCGGTCGCGGTCGCCCTGGCGATCGGGGGGGTGGGGTGTCACCGAGCCGCGGAGTTCGAATCGTGCGCCCCTGGCACCTATGGACAGTCCGTCCACACGATGGCGGGGCCCTTCGGGAGCTTCAAGCCCTCGTACGACTCGAACAATCGGTGCTCGCTCGCCGAGGATCTCTCGCTGGGCCTGAAGCTCAAGGTCGACGAGGGCACGAAGCTCTACGTCAGGGGCAAGCGCTGGAAGAAGGACAAGGAGGGCGTCTACCGGCTGGACCTTGCCACGGCGATCGGCCAGGTGCCCGCGAGCACCCTGGAGAACCGCGACTCCAGGTCCCTGCCCCCGCTGCGCATCCCGGTCGCGGTCAAGGCCAGCGGGGGCGAGAAGGAGGAGGGCACCTTGACCTTGATGATCGGGGACATCTGGTGGGGCTCTATCATCAAGGGCATGATCCAGGCGCTGCCGCTGGACGAGAAGTTCAAGGGCAGCAAGTCCTCGCTGCTCTTCACCAACGACGGCTTCTCGCACTTCAAGATGCTGGGCAAGAAACCCAGCAAGATCGGCGGCTTCCGATACTTCGCCATCGGCAGGAACATCGGGGAGGAGCGCAAGGAGGGCTGCGGGCTCTACGAGGGCGGCGCCTCCGTCACCCTGAGCTACCAGGACAAGGAGGTCATCGTCATCGACGCGCGCACGGGCAAGGAGGTCGCCCGCAAGACCTTCTCGCCGGCCAAGCGCACGTGCCCGAGCTACACCACCGGCGGCGGCAGCACGGTCAGCTCGGCGGTCGAGCCTGGTGACGTCGAGCCCTGGCTCGACGAGATCCGCAAGCGCTGAGATCGGCCTGGACCTTCTCGACCGGGCGCGCTATGGGTGAGCGGCCCTGGAGACCCCATGCCTCACCGAACCCGACGCATCCTCGACAAGCTCCGCGACACCGCGCACACCTTCGCCGACTCCCGGGAACTGGACCTGCGCCTGTGCGCCATCCTGGCCGAGGCCCCCGAGGAGCTGGTCGAGACGGTCGAGCAGTACTGCGCGGAGTCCGGCAGCGCCGTCTGGCGCCGCTTCGCGCTCTGGGGCGAGGAGGCCCCGATGGACTGGCGGCTGTGGTGGAGGCTGCGGGCCACTTGCGAGGTGCTACCGCACAGGATCTGCGAGGCCTGCCTGGGCCACGGCGACAGCCCCGGCCTCTTCGGCCCGATGACCTGCACCCACTGCAAGGGCACGGGCGCCGCCAGCCAGGCCATGCTGGTCTGGCGAAGCCCGGTGACGTGGCGACAGTGGCGCGACGCGAACATGCGCACCTTCGGCAAGGTCACCCCGGCGCACCCCGTCCGCGGCGTGACCTGGTTCGACGCCGTCCGCTTCTGCAACCGGGCCACGGCCCACATCAACAGCCTGCGCTGCACCGACGCCCCGCTGCGCATGGCCTACCGCACCCACGGCCACGACGAGGCCGCGCAGCGCCAGAACCTGCGCCTGGACGACGGCGCCACCGGCTTCCGCCTCCCCGATCCCGATCAGTGGGCCGCCTTCGCCGGAGATCCCCCCGCCCTGAAGGTCTGCCTGCTGTGCCGCGGCTACGGCTGGCTCGACGCGCTCGATCAGCGCCCGCTGGACGAGCGCTGCCCCGCCTGCATGGGCTCGACGTGGACCACCGACGCCCTCAACGCCCTCGCCCGGGAAGACGCAGGCCCGCAGGCCGCCCTCTCCATCGAGCGCCACGGCCCCAACCGCCACGGCCTGGAGGTCTGCTACGGCCTGACCTGGGAGTGGGGGTGGCGCTTCGAAGAGGGCGACTCGGTCATGCGCCCCTGCATGGGCGGCTTTGTCGCCCCGGGCAGCGAGCCGGACGCGACCCCCGACTTCGTCAAGGACATCGCCGTCGAGCAGATCGACGAGCCCACCGGGCTGCGCCCCATCCTCCCCCTCACCCCCCTCGACCGCGCCTGACCGCCCCTCCTGCGCCAGCCCAGCCGCTCGACCACCTCCCGCTCGACCACACGCCGAAAATGCCCGCCGCCCCAGGCTCGCGCCTGGGACTACAGGGAAGGGACGCCCCTGCGGGGCTCTCGACGGGGTGGATGCCTGCCCAGCGCCCTGTCACAAGCCACCGCGGACGCGATGGATTGGGGGTCCTGGTGTCCAGGGCCACGCCGCCACGCATATCGCCGCTCTGTCGGAAGCCCCGCAGGGGCGTCCCTTTTCTGTAGCCCCAGGCGCGAGGGGCGGCGGGCGGAGCGCTCTCGGGGCTGATCGACGCTCAATGCGATCGCCAGGGTCATCAGGATCATTGAATAGGAGCGCTCGCCCCTGATCTGGAGACAACACACTCCAGATCCTCGCCGCCCTGTGGCGTCGAACCCTCATCTGGAGAGTATTGTCTCCAGCGACCCCTCCCCCCTCCTGTGGCGCCCTCGCCACAACCCCGCCCCAAGCTCCTCCTCGACCCCGCAGGGATCGGACTCGGCGCCGATGTTCGGGGGTGGCACGACCATTGCGTTGTCACCCTGCAGTCGGCCAAAGACACCCGCCGCACAGGAGCCACCATGAAGCAGCGAACCCTGATCACGACCCTCAGCCTCTTGCTCATCGCGCTCGGGGGCTGCATCCCGACCAGCGAGCTGCCGGGCGAGCAATCCGACAGCTCCTCCGAGATCAACCGCTGCATCCAGAACCGCTGCGAGCGCGAGGACGACGAGGACGACGAGAACGAAGAGGAGGACGACGAGAACGACGAGGACGAGAACGACGACGAAGGCGACGAGGGTGAGGGCGACGGTCCCGGCGACCTGGGCGAAGGGCCAGCGCCAGAGGCCGAGCCGGGGGACGAGCCGGAGGCCGAGCCCCAGCCCGAACCGCAGCCCGAGGATCAACCCGAGCCGCGCCCCGCGCCCGAGGGCATGGAGCTGGTCCTCTACTGCGAGGACGTCCCCGAGGTCGATTGCAGCGAGCCCGAGAACAACAGCCTGGGCGAGTGCCTCGAGGCCTGCGAGGAGATGATGGACTGCGTCGAGGACCTCTGCCCGCAGAGCGTCGTCGACGCCTTCCCGGTCGACGCCGTCGATCGCTGCGCCCTGCGCTGCCGCCGCGACGCCTCGCTGGCCGACCCCGACGAGGTGGAGGACATGCGCTGCAGCGAGATGCACGAGGGCCTCTGCCTCAGCATGCCCTTCCTCGGCAGCGCCTGCGGCTGCGAAGGCGGCGATCCTGACCCGGCCGAGCCCCAGCCCGAGCCGGAGCCCCAACCGGAGCCCGAGCCCCAGCCGGAGCCCGAGCCCCAGCCGGAGCCCCAGCCCGACGTGGACTGCGCCGCGGCCTGCGACCGCCTGCTGACCTGCCTCGGGGACATCTGCTCCGAGAACACCCTCAGCAGCTTCGGCGACCGCATCATCAGCCAGTGCGTCGACACCTGCGAGAGCGACCCCGCCACCTTCGCCAACCGGGGCGAGCTGGCCTGCGGCGCGATCAACGCCGAGGCCTGCGACGCCGAACCCCTGCTCGGCGTCGTCTGCGAGTGCCCCTGAGCTACGCCTCCCAGATCACCTTCTTGTTCGATGCGTACCACCCGTCCATCTTCGGCCCGTAGGTGTCCTCCAGGACGGGGCGGCGGATCTTCATCGTCGGGGTCAAGAAGCCCGACTCGATGGTCCAGGCGTCCTTGGCCACCGCGATGAACTGTAGCTGCTCGTACTCCTCGACGGCCTCGTTGACGTGCTTGAGCAGCGCCACGAGGGCCGCCTCGACCTCCTCCTTCACCCCAGCCTCCGACAGCCTCGACACGACGTCCTCGCCGAGCTGGACGACGGCGTGGGCCATGGGGTGGCCCGATCCCGACACGCAGGACTGCTCGACGTAGCTGTCGTTGTTCAGGATGTTCTCGATGGGCGCCGGCGCGACGTACTTGCCCTTGCTCGTCTTGAAGAGCTCCTTGACCCTCCCGGTGATCTTCAAGCGCCCCTGCGCGTCGACCGTGCCCCGATCGCCCGTCTTGAGGAAGCCGTCCTCGGTGAAGGACTCAGCGGTGGCCTCCGGCATCTTGAAGTAGCCCATCATGCTCGCCGGGCTCTTGACCAGGATCTCGCCAGCCTCGCTGATCCTGCACTCGACCCCAGGGTAGGTGTTGCCGACGTAGCCCGGCAGGGACTTGCCCGGCAGCGAGACGTGCGAGTAGGAGAAGTTCTCGCTCATCCCATAGCCCTCCAGCAGCTCCAGGCCCAGGTCCTGGTACCACTGGATCAGCTCCGCGGGGATCGGCGCCGAGCCGCTGCCCGCGAAGCGCACCTGATCGAGGCCCAGGTTGCCCAGGATCTTCTTCTTGATGATCCCCGACAGGATCGGGATCTTGAGCAAGAGCGAGAGCTTCTTGGGCGGCATCTTCTTGAAGACGCCCATCTGGAACTTGAGCCACAGGCGCGGCACCGAGACGAAGAGCGTCGGGCGCGCCCGCTTGAGATCCCCCACGAAGGTGTCCAGAGACTCCGCGAAGAAGACCTGGAAGCCCGTCACCAGCGACACCGACTCCACGATCCAGCGCTCGAAGACGTGGGCCAGGGGCAGGTAGGACAGCATCCGGTCCTCCTTCGAAACCCCCAGCTTGTTTGCGATGCCGTGGGAGGCCTCCGAGATCGCCCCGAAGTTGTGCATCACCCCCTTGGGCTTCCCCGTGCTGCCCGAGGTGTAGACGATCAGCGCCATCTCCTTGGCCCCGCGCACCGGAGAGCCCTCGATCGGCGCGGTCTTCGCCACGATCTTGTCCCACGTCGGGAAGTCGTTCGGCGGGCTGAGCGGGTAGCTGATGCAGGGCAGGCCCTCGGGCACGCCGGCCTTCACCTCGTCCCAGATGTCGAGCTTGCCGACGAAGAGCAGCTTCGACTCGCTGTGCTCCAGGATGTACCGCACCGTCTCGGCGTTGAGCGTCGGGTAGATCGCCACCGAGACGTGGCCCGCCATCCAGATCGCCAGATCCGACATGATGAAGTGCGCGCAGTTCTTCGACAAAATCGCGATCTGGCTCGCGGGCGGCAGATCCATGGACTTGATGTGGCCCGCCATCCGCCGCGCCTCGTCCAGCGTCCGCGCCCAGCTGAACTGGTCGACCTTGTCGCCGCCCAGCGGCTGCGTCATGTAAATCGCGTCGGCCTGCTCCTTCTCAAAGCGGTAGGCGCACTGGAGGAGCAACTTCGAATCGTCAATACCCGCCATCTCAATGCCTCTCTTCAAGGCCGCCCATCGTCGTGGCCCGGCCCGCTGGGGTTGGTCCCGGAGTTGATCGCGCCACGGCGCCGCCTTGTCAACCTCCGCCCCCGCTCGACCCCCTTCACATCGCGCGAGACAAACGCCCAAGGGCGCTGTAGAGTTCGGCCGGTCACAAAACCAAAAGGGCGTAACCTCGTTTCACAGGCCAACGCTCGGCATCTTGGGTGCCAAGGGCGTCACCGTCCTCGTCGAGGCGGCGCCACCTGTCCGGAGGAGACAAGAGATGAACAACCCCAGTCGACCCACGCCAGACCCCACGGAGCACGCCCGACGCCGGGCGACCCCGCGCGCCTCGCTGACCTCCATCGCCGCGCTCGCGCTGCTGATCGCGCCCCTGGCGGCCTGCGACCCCCAGCAGCCCGTCATCGGGACCACCGGCGCCGACTCAGGCCAGCAGGCCACCCCGACCACCGAGCCCGACGCCGCCCTCGCGGCCAACCCCGACGCCCCTCCCCCGCGCCTGACGGGCTTCTTCGATCAGGGCAACTTCGCCATCTTGACCGTCCCGCCCGGCCCCAACCAGACCGAGCCCCAGCTGCTCTCGATCAAGTCCCTCCAGGTCGAGGTCGAGCTCATCGGGCGCATGGCCCGCACCCAGGTCACCCAGGTCTTCCACAACCACACCGACCGACAGACCGAGGGCAACTACGAGTTCACGCTGCCCGCAGGCGCCGCCATCAGCCGGCTCGCGATGGACGTCGAGGGCAAGATGATGGAGGGCGAGCTCGTCGAGCGCGAAAAGGCCCGCCAGATCTATGAGCAGATCGTCCGCAGCCAGAAGGACCCCGCGCTGCTGGAGTGGCAGGGCGGCGAGCGCTTCAAGACCCAGATCTTCCCCATCGCCGCCAACGCCGACAAGACCGTCGTGCTCTCCTACGAGCAGCTCTTGCCCCTTCAGGACGGCCAGGGCACCTACACCTACAGCCTGCCCAACCTCCAGGGCCAGCCGGCCGGCTCCCTGATCCAGTCCTTCTCCTTCGCCTTGCGGGCCGAGGACGCCCTCGGCCTCAAGGTCGTCGGCTACGCCGCCCAGGTCGAGCAGCGGCAGCCCGGCGGCGCCGTCACCTTCAAGGCCGAGGCCTTCGAGCCCGCCGGCCCCCTGGAGATCGCCTTCGGCCCTGCGGGCGCCGACAAGGCCACCATCAGCTACGGCGCCCACGACAAGGAGCGCCTCTTCCTCGTCGACTTCGTCCCCGGCCTCCCCGAGGGCGAGCAGGCCGACATCTCCAACCTCGTCATCGCCCTGGACACCTCGGCCGGGATCGGCAAGGTGGAGCTGGCCCGCGCCATCGAGCTGGCCCGCGCCCTGCTCGCCGCCCTGCCCGGCGCCGCCCGCGCCCAGATCATCCACGGCGACCTCAAGGTCCGCGCCTGCGCCGCCTCCCCCATGCCCCCCCAGGAGGCCGCGGCCTGCCTCGACGGCCTCGACGCCGGCGGCGGCACCGACCTCGGCGCCCTGCTGCGCGCCGCCGCAGAGGCCACCTCGGGCTTCGGCGGCGCGACCTCCATCGTCCTGCTCTCCGACGGCAGCGCCTCGCTCGGCGAGCTCGACGGCGACCTGCTCCAGGCCTCCTTCCTGGCCGCCATCAAGGACCGCCCCGTCAACCTCCACGCCGTGGCCATCGGCCACGCCCCCAACGAGGCAGGCCTCGGCGAGCTGGCGCGCGCCGCACGCGGGCACGTCCTGCGCATGAACCCCATGGACCCGCCGGCCACCGTCGCCGTCTCCCTCGGCCGCCTCGTGCGCGAGCCCCTGCTGACCGACGTCCAGGTCACCGCCCTCTCCGGCAAGGTCGAGGGCCTCGTCCCGCACCGCCCCGTCAACCTCGCCCGGGGCCAGTCCCTGGCCATCATGGGGCGCCTGGACGAGGGCACCGCCCGCATCGAGGTCCGCGGCAACTGGCAGGGGCAGCCGCTTGCCCGCACCTTCGACCTGAGCGCCCCGGCCAAGGCCGAAAACACCCTGCTCCCCAACTTCTGGGCGCGCGCCGTCATCGAGGAGATGCAGGACAAGGCCATCGACCGCGACAAGATCGTCGCGACCTCCCTCGAATACGGCGTCATGAGCCGCTACACCTCCTTCCTCGTCCTTGAGAACGAGGAGGCCTACCAGCGCTTCCAGATCGAGCGCCGCAAGGAGAAGGAGCGCCTCGACAACCAGCAGCAGCAGGCCAACCAGCAGCAGGCCGCCCAGGGCAACATCAAAAAAGGCGAAGGCCGCCTTCAGGACGTCCTGGCCAAGAACGAGGCCAAGCCCGACGACCCCGCCCCTTCGGACGACGAGGCCCCCGGTGAAGGCGAGGTCGACGGCAAGGACAAGGCCGGCGAGGCGGAGAAGAAGGAGGAGATCGCCCAGGTCATGGAGCCCGCCGCCTCCGAGCGCCGCGCCGAGAACCAGCCCGCGCCGCCCGCCGAGGAGGTCGCCGATCCAGCCCCCGCCCTCGACAACAGGGTCTTCAAGCTTGACGAGGCCGACAAGGACTCCGGTGGCGACCGCGAGACGTTCGCCCTCCGCCCCGCCTCGCCCGCATCAAAGACGACCGGCAACATCGGACAGGGCGGCGGCGGCATCGCCGACGGGAGGCTCTCTGGAAAGGGGCGCGGTGTCGGCGGCCCCCGGCACGGCTGGATCCAGCCGGATCCTCAGACCTACCTCGCGCTGATCAAGGCGCTTGAGGATCGCAAGGGCAACCTCACGCTGGCCGAGCGACAGCAGCTCATGGACAACTACGTCCTGGCTGGCCAGCCTCAGAAGGCTCGCGCCTTCCTCAAGGAGTCCCTCGTCGGCGTCGACAAGGAGGCCGCGCCCCAGCACACCCTCGACCTGCTGGCCATGCCCACCGTCCGCGCCGCCCTCAACGCCGAGTTCACCGTCGCCATCCGCGCTCGCCTCAAGCAGCCCTCCCCCCCCGACTCGCTCGCCCGCGAGCACTGGCTGAACCTCACGACCCGCAACCAGCTCGACGCCGCCGTGGCCGACTTCTCCGCCGCCGGCCTCATCCCGACCACCGCCAGCGGCTTCCTGACCGACCTGCTCGACCGCAACCAGCCCCAGAAGGCCGCGGCCCTCCTCGACGCCTGGCTGAAGGGCACTGCCTTCACGAAAGATCAACTCTATCAAATACTTACAAACGACCGACGGCTCGGATCAAGGGTGCCCGTCCAGCTCCACGCCCTGAGCGCCGCCCTCATCGACGAGGGCGACAGCCGCCCCGAGGTGATGGAGGACTTCGCCGCCACGGCCCAGGCCGCCGGCCGCGTCGAGCAGGCGGCCGAGAAAGTCCTGGCCCGCTGCGCCGATCCGGGCGACGCGCTGGTCGACTGCAAGGGCTGGCTTTCGAAGCTTGCCAGCGTCGAGGCCGTCCAGGTGCGGATCAAGGGCCTCTTCGGCGAGGAGCTCAAGGCGCTGCAGGCCCGCCGCGCGCAGGACATGGGCAATGCGGAGCTGATCCGCCAGGGCGCCGCGCTGCTGGAGCAGATGGGCAACCAGGAGGCGGCCTTGCGCCTCTTGAGCGAGCTCGTCGAGTTCGCCCCCCACGACTTCGGCGCCCGCGCCGGCTACGCCCAGGCGCTGATCGAGCGCAAGGACATCGAGGGCGGCTGCGCCCAGCACGCCGCCGCCGTCCAGCTCAACCCCTCCGAGCGCGACACCTTCCGCACCATGATGGCGCTCCGACGCCAGCAGGAGGACAAGGCCAGGTCCCTGCGCGAGTGCATCGTCCAGGGCGTCTCCAAGCTGCCCGTCCACCGCGCCGTCTCGCTGGTGTTGACCTGGGAGGACCCCAGCGCCGACGTCGACCTGCACATCGTCGAGGTCGGCGGCGAGGAGATCTACTACAGCCGCAGGGAGTCCCAGCACGGCGGGCTGCTCTATTACGACATCACCGACGGCTTCGGCCCGGAGATCTACGTCCTGGGCAGCGGCCCCGCCGGCGAGTACGCCCTGTCGCTGGTCTACTACTCAGGCTCGGCCCGCAACATCAAGGGCACCCTGACGATCCTTCGCAACGCCGGCGCCCCCGACGAGAGCCGCGAGGACCGCGAGTTTGTCCTGGAGTACTCCAACTCCAGCCTCAAGATCCCCATCGGCGTCTTCCGCCTCTGAGCCTCCCCGCGGCCACCCCTCGTCGACTCACGGCCTCGCGGGTGCCAGCGGCTCCGCCAGCCACTCCAGCAACAGGCGCGCGATCTCCTCGGGCTCGTCCTCCTGCAGGAAGTGGCCGCAGCCCGGCAGGGACGTCTTTCGCGCGTGGGGGGATTCGGCCACCACCCGCGCCATCGTCTCGGCGACGTCGGGCAGGATCCTGTCGTTCTCTCCATAGATGATGTGCAGCGGCCCCTTGAACGAGGGCAGCCAACGGGCCAGCGACCGGATGCCGTCGACGTGCAGCCGGCTGGCCGTCCTGAGCAGCGCCGTCCGGGCCGAAGACTCCTTGAAGGGATCCAGGTAGCCCGCCATCACCGCCGGCGTCAGCCGCTCCTTGTGCTCGACGCCCAGCCGCATCGCCTGCCGCAGCCCCCACGGGCTGGCCGCAAGATCCCGCGCCAGCGGCACCCGCACCCCCAGCAAGAAGAGCCTCGCCGCCCAGGAGAGCTCCGGGTACACGACCGTGTTGAGCAGCGCGATCCGCGACACCCGCTCCGGGTGCCTGTGGGCCCAGTACAGCCCCACCGGCCCGCCCAGATCGTGGACCACGAGGTTGACCTTCTCCACCCCGAGCCCGTCCAGCGCGGCCTCAATCGCCCGATCCTGGTAATTGAAGCTGTAGGAGTCGCCCGCGGGCTTGTCCGAGCGACCGAAGCCCGGCAGATCCAGCGCCAACGCCCTGAAGCCGCCCGCCGCCACGGGATCCACGATGTTGCGCCACAAGTGCGACGAGGTCGGCCACCCATGCACCATCAGCACCGCCTCGCCCTGACCCGCCTCCAGCGCATGAAGCCTGAGCTTCGGCGCCTCGATATCGACAAACACGCTCCTGGACATCAACGCCTCCTCCTCCTCCTCTTCGCACTTGCGCGATGGAGCCTACGTCCTTGACCCCGCCCTGCCCAGCAAAAAGCGAGCGCGGCCGCCGCGATGGCTGATCCGGCCCACGGCCGCTGTTGGCTCCCCAACCACGCCCGCGTTGTGATAGACAGAGGCGACCCCAGGGCCACCCCAACGACCGAGGACAACCAGAGATCATGCGCAACCCAACGCTCGCCATCGGGATCATCGGCCTCCTGTTCGCCGGAGCAACGGGCTGCGCCGGCATGAAGGAGGCCGCGCCATCCAGCGCAGACGCGCCTCAAGACTTCCAGAGCGCCTCGGAAGAGGTCGAGCGGCTCACCGAGGCCATCGTCCTCAACAGCGGCGCCCCAGCCGAACGCCCCAGCCCCGCCGACCCCGTGGACGCCAGGAAGACCGAAGACACCCCCTCGGCCAGGAGCGACGCGGGCCGCGCCTTCGGCTGCGACGACGTGTGCGAGGCCAGCGCCGGGATCTGCGCCTCGGCCAACCGCATCTGCCAGATCGCCGCCCAGCTCCCCGACCCGCACTTCGCCGAGCGTTGCGCCTGGGCCTCCGACCAGTGCCAGGCCGGCAAGCGCCGCTGCGCCGAGTGCCGGTAGCCAACAACTCCACCCCCTGTCCCCCTCCTCGCTGCGCAAGGGAGGGGGGACGCTCGTATTACGGGATGGGTGGATCGGCGAGTCGACTTCGATGACGGGCACGTCGAGATCAACGAGTCGACTTCGTTGGTGAGCTCTGCACGTTGGCGGTCCACCCGGGCTCGCGCCCGGGCCTACAATTTGTCCAGGGACGCCCCTGCGGGGCTGGCGAAGGGGCGTCAACCTTCAAGCGACAGACCCCCTCAAGGCCGCTCGATGTCTGCTTGCGAGCCCCTGAACATCTCTTCTGAGCTCAACAAGGGTGACACGCCCCACGAACGCTGACACTCCGTCGCCAGCCCCGCCGGATGGCGGGGCGACGCAGGACAAAACCCAAGGCCCGGGCGCAAGCCCGGGTGGACCGTCAACGTGCAGAACCCATCAACGAAGTCGACGCGCCGATCTCGACGTGCCCGTCATCGAAGTCGACTCGCCAATCTCCCCTTGTCCACCAACGAAGCCGACTCGACGATCCCGACGTGCCCGTCAACGAAGTCGACTCGTCGATCTCTCCGTGTCCACCAACGAAGCCGACTCGTCGATCTCTCCGTGTCCGTAATACGAGCGTCCCCCCTCCTTGCGCAGCGAGGAGGGGGACAGGGGGTGGAGTGTGCGATCCCCCTTGCCCCAACCGCGAGCGTCCCTCCCCCTTGTGAAACGAGGGGGAGGACAGGTGGGGGAGTCAAGCCAGGGGCAGGACAGCAGGGGGAGTCAAGCCAGGGGGAGTGGAACGCGTGGGATCTGAATCGTGGCACCGGGCGAACAAAGGTCACCCACACACATTTTGTCATTGGCTGACAATTTTTTTGAACAAGGCCTGAAGGTGGATCGTCAAGAGTGGCGCGAGAAGGAACCAAGGGCGACACGAACACCCGACAGGAGAGGCCTGGACATGAAGGTTTTGCTTTGGACGGCAGCGGCGATCAGCATCTTGATGGGGGCTCAAGTCTCGGCTCAGGACGTCGACCAGACGCACCAGGGGCCGGAGCAAGGCTCGGCGCTTGAGTGCGCCGAGGGCGGCAAGGCCAGGAGCGCGGCGAGCCGCCGCAAGAGCGCGAAGCGCAACGACAAGAACGACGCCAGGCGCGCCGAGCCCACGAAGCCCACGCGCTCCAGCGACGAGGGCAAGCGATCCAAGGTTCGCAGGAAGCGCCGCAGCGCCCGCCGAGTGAAGCCCTGGACACAAATGCAGTTTACAGCGGCGATGGCGGTTTCGAACAGCGCCGACGAGGTTGAGGGGACGACCGCCACGGTCTTCCTGGGCGCCCCGTTGACCCAACGCTACGGCCCCGGTCAGTTCATGAGCCTGGGGGGCAGGTTGGAGATCGAGGATTGTGGAGGTGATTGCACCAGCTCAAGGGTGGGGCCTGCATTGCGGCTGGGGACGACGCAGGGCAGCCGCCGCAACACCACGCCCGACTGGTCGCTCTACGCCGAGGGCGCCCTGATGCTCAGCCTCACCGACGACCAGCCCGCCAACAGCGACGAGGTCTTCAGCAGCGACAGGCGCTCATCGGAGGGCCCCTCCTCCGTCGTGCCGAGGTTGAGCGTCGGGATGAGCTCGCCCGGCGTCAGCAGGGGGATCAAGAACGCCATCATCGGCGATGGCCCCATCGTCAGCTACAAGATCCTCCTCGCCCCCCTCTTCATCATCAACCACGCCGAGGTCGCCGTGGAGATGGGCGGGCCTGGAGGATCGGCCAACGATCCCCGCCTCATGTTCTTCATCGGCAGCGGTCTCTGACCACAACCCGCAATGGCGCCGCACTCCGCCCTGCCCGGTCGCAAGGACTTGCGCAGATCAAGGAGGGGCGCAAAGGCCATCAACAAGCCCGTCGAGCAACTTTGCCCAGTCACAAAGACTTGAGCAGTTCAAGGAGGCTGGCGCGATCGGCCTCGCCCAGATCCAGGCCGAAGGGGTGGCCGGGGGCCTCGCGGTCGGGATCGAAGAGATCGTCGAGGGTCCGCGTGGCCCCGCTGGCGGTCAGCGGGCTTCGGTCCTTCACCCCGATCAGCGAGGGCACGCGCCAGGAGCCCGTGGCGCGATCGGGGCTCAAGGCCACGGTCGGATCCGTGCCCACGAGGTCGACCGGGACCGGCGGGCCCGCGAAGGTCGGCGGCGCGTGGCACGACGCGCAGCGCGCCTCGAAGATCGCGAGGCCCTCCGGATCGAGCGCGCCCGTATCCACGCCGGGGTCCAGATCCCAGAGGTAGAGCGCCAGGGCAAAGGCGAGCTTGCGCGGGGGCCGCTGGCGCTCGTTGAGCGAGGTGATCAGCAGCGTCTCGACGCGGACGGCCAGCGCACCGAGGCTGTTGCGGAGGGTCGCGGCCCTGTGGAGGTGGGTCTGGTGACGGATGGCCCTCAGATCGGTGATGGCGACCGGGTTGTCCAGATCATCGCCAGTGACGTCGACGCGCCCTGGCCCCCAGGCGCTGCGCGGGCCGACGGAGCCCAGCGCGGAATCCCGAGTGATCGCGCCCAGATCCAGTCGCCCGTTGTTGAGGCCAGCGATGACCACGCCCTCAGGATCGCCGGGGGCCGGGGCGGCGTGGCAGGTGGCGCAGGTGGCCGAGAGGCCCCGCTCGCCGCGGGCCTGCTCGCTCCAGACGAGGCCGCCGACCTGCCCCGCGTCGTCCACCCAGAGGCCATAGCGGGCGGGCCCCTCGGGCGACCGGAGGGCCGCCGAGAGCAGCCCGCTGGAGATCGGATAGCTGAAGAAGGCCTCGCGGCCCAGCGCGATCAGCGCCGAGCGCTCCCAGGGCGTCCCCTCGACGTCCAGCGCGCCCCACCCCGACAGGTCCTCTTCAGGCCGCTCAAGGCCGATGTCGCCCAGGACGACGGGGCGAGCGCGCGGGTTGAAGGTGGGCAGGGCGCCCCAGCCCGCCTCGTCGTAGCGGTCAAGGCGCAAGGCGGAGTAGCCGTTGTCGGGGTTGACGATCGACGCCTCCAGGAGCTTCCTCCGAAAGGCCGGCTCTGAGTCGTAGCTTTGGCCAAGGGCGACGTCGGCGTCGACCAGGGGATCGACAGGCTCCACAGGGACACAGGCGCTCGCGGCCAGCGCCACGAGCGCCCCGCAGATCGCGCCCAGCCCTCGCCGCCAAGGCGCGCCGCCTTGAGGGCGAGACCCGGCGCCTGTGCGCGGCGGCGCCGAAGATGCGGGCGCTGGCGACGACGGGGGGCCTTCCCCGGCGTCTGGGCGCGCGGGCGCCGCCCTCAAGGCGGTCAGGGCCGGCGCGGCGCTCCGGCCTGCCCAGAGCCCTCGGCGCTTGTCCGCCTCGCTCACCCTGCACATTGGGAGTTCGAGCAGAGCCAGCGGCCGACGTTGGGATCGTAGGCGCAGTAATTGTCGCCGCCGCCGCAGTCGGCGTCATCGATGCACTCGTCCTCGGGGGTGTGGCAGTAGTAGGCGATGACGCCGCTGTAGAAGCCGCAGTCGCCCAGCGAGGGCGAGCAGAAGCCCTGGCCTGGGGCGCCGCAGTCGGCGTCGACGAGGCAGTCGCCGCGCGTCAGGCAGACGTTGTTGTCGGCGCGAAAGCCGCCGCCGCACTCGCAGACGAAGCCGCCGCACGCGGCGTCCTCAAAGCAGAGGTCGTAGGTGCAATACCAGCCGTCGTGGCCATTGCCGACGCAGCGGCCGTTGGTGCCCTCCTGGCACTCAGCATGGCTGCGGCAGGCGACGAAGTCGTCCGGAGCGTCCTTGGGGGGCGGGTCGAAGCTCTCCGAGCGGACGTCGTCGCAGGCGAGCGCCTCGGGGCGATGCCGCTCGGGGACGCGCGCGGTGGCGGCGTCGGGATCTTCGGCGTCGGGGTCTGCCGCGTCGGCTCTCACGTCGTCGGGGTCTGCGGCGTCGGCACTCGCGTCGTCGACCGGGGCATCCTCGACGACCACGGCGTCTCCGGGGTCGACGTCATCCGGGCGATCGGCGTCCTCGGAGGGGGCGGCGTCGGGCTCGACGCTCGCGTCGGCGGGGTTGTTGTATTCTGGCGGATCGGCGCAGCCGAGGCCGATGAGCAGCAGCGACGCGGTCAGAGTCGCGATCCGTAGGTGCCGTAGGTGCATGGTCAAGCTCCGAGGTCGGTCAGGGTCATCCCAACGCCTCTTTGTAGCACGGGGCGTGCCGGAGGTCGCCATTGACGCTCCACGCCGCAGCTGACGGCGCGCGAGGCCAACGCAGGGCGAGGAGCGCGGCGAGCTGATGACGCGCTTGTCGCGGCGCGGGCCTCAGGGGCTCAAAAATCCGTGAGGTGGACGGGGGCGCGTGGCCCAGAGCGCCAGAGGGACAGACGGGCGAGTTCTTGAGGGGGAGGGCGCGGCGAAGCGGACCTGGGGAATTCTGGATCTGGGACCCAGAGCGGTTTGAACCCAAAGGGCATCCTGCTATGCTGGGAAGGGCGAACTCAGACTCATCAAGATGAACCTGTCCTGGATGGCTCGTTCATGACCACCTCAAGACAGAGCAACGATGCCAGCGAGGTCCTGGGCCTCGATGTCGACTCACAGGACTTCTGCATGTCCTCTCCCCGCACCAACATCATCTCCCCTCAAGCCCGACGTCCACGCCATGGGTTCGGCCCGGTCCAGAGGGTCGCGGGTCGCCTCGTCGCGATCTCACCCATCCCGAGGGCGTCTGCGGCCGTCAGACGAGCCCCTCGACGCCCTCCTCCTCGGAGTTGGCGCTGTCCCTCCCGGGCTTCATCGGGATGGCCGCCGCATCGCGCCCTCGCTTGAGGGCTTGACCTCCGGTGCCAGAAGGGCACCCTGATGACTCTGGTTCAACAAGAAGAGCGAGCCTTGACAGAGATGAACATGCAATCCAAGCGAACCACGCTCCGAGCCCCGCTGACAGGCGCAACGACCCTGATGGCTGTCCTCGTCGGGTCCGCGCTCACAGCCTCCGTGGCCAACGCCGCGCCGCTGATCCTCACGAACCTGGATCCGGCCCGGAACGCCCTGAGTGTCCGGCAGGACGGCGTCATCAGCGCCACCTTCGGCGTGGACATCGATGGTGAGAGCGTCGGAGGTCGGGTCTTCGTGCGCGGCTCGGTCAGCGGGGCCCTCGCCTTGAACGTCTCGGTCGACGGGCCGACCATCAACCTCGATCCTGACGCGCTGCTCAAGGCCGGCGAGATCGTCACGGTGTCGCTGGGGGCCGGGATCCTGGGGATCAACGGCGACAACCTGGTCTCGACCCTCCAGTGGCGCTTCGTGGCCGCGGCCGGCGGCTTTGGCACCTTCATCGACTCCGGCCAGAACTTCCCGCCGGGGCTGGGCCGCGCCGTGGCGCTGGCCGATTACGACGGCGACGGCGACATCGACGTCTTCGACGTCAAGGGGCTCAACGGCGGCTTCAGGGTGCTGCTCAACGACGGCGACGGCACCTTGACCGACACCGGGCAGGTCCTGGACACGAACGACCCGGCCAACGCGGAGGCCGGCGACATCGACGGGGACGGCGACATCGACGTGGCGGTGGCCTTCGGCTTTGGCAACCGCGTGACCTTCTTCCTCAACAACGGCGCGGGGATATTCAACGTCTCGCGCACCGTCAACGTCTCCTTCCCCTTCGACGTGACGCTGGAGGATCTGGACGGCGACGGCGATCTGGACGCGCTGACCTCGTTTCGCGGAGAGCGGCTCTTGAACGACGGCGTGGGGAACTTCACGGCCTCGGGCAACATCGGCGGCGGCAATGGGCGCTTCATGGACATGGGCGATCTGGACGGCGACGGCGACATGGACGCCGTCCTGGCGGGCTTTGGCCCCCTCCAGGTCTTTCTGAACAACGGCGCGGGCGTCTTCGCCAGCGCAGGTCAGGTCGACATCGGCGGCACCGCCGTGCGCGACCCCCAGCTGGGCGACATCGACGACGACGGCGACCTCGATCTGGTCAACTTCACCAGCGTGGGCCTGCGCGTCCTGCTCAACAACGGCGCGGGCGTCTTCACCGACTCCGGGCAGGTGCCCAGCAACCTGCGCAACGAGCGCGGCGAGCTGCGCGACGCCGACGGCGACGGCGATCTGGATGCCCTGGGCAGCGGCCTCGTCGGCAGCAATGCGCGCCTTTTCCTCAACAACGGCGGCGTCTTCACCGACTCGGGCCGGGCGCTGGGCGGCGCCGCGGGGCTTGGCATGGACATGGCCGACCTCGACGGCGACGGCTCGCTGGACATCTACTCCAGCAACGAGTCCGGCGGCGGGCGCGTCATCTTCAACCAGGCCGTGCCGCTCAACATCGTCAGCCTCGATCCTGAGCGCAACGCGCTGGCGGCCAGCTTCAACAGCGACACCATCAGCCTGACCTTCAGCGCCCCCATCGACCTGAACTCCTTCAGCGAGAAGATCCGCGTCAGCAGCGTCCTGCGAGGCAGCCTGCCCGGCGTGCCCAGCGCCAACGGGGCCACCCTCACCCTCACCCTCCTCACCCCCCTCGGCATCCCCAACGATCTTGTCACGGTCGGCATCGAGGCGGGGGTGCGCGGGACGGGCGGCGAGGTGCTGCTGGCGAGCTCCATCACCCAGTTCACCACCGAGGTCCCCGTCGGTATCTCGAACTTCGGAGACACGGGGATAACGGCCGGGACGGGGATCGTCGACATCGACTTCACGGACGTCACCCTTGACGGCAACCTGGACGCCGTGGTCGCAACGGGCGGCGCCACCCCCAACCTCGTCATCGCGCTCGTGGGTCGGGGTTTCAGGGGGTTTCAAGTCAACCAGGTGTTCGGCTCGAACGGGGTCCAGACCAACGAGATCGCGCTGGCCGATCTGAACGACGACGGCCTGCAGGACGCCTACATCGCCAACATCGCTGCGCCCGACGAGGTCTGGCTCAACGACGGCAATGGCCTCCTCGTCGACTCCAACCAGCGCATCGGCGGCGCCGTGTCCACGCTGGGCGTCGCGCTCGGCGATCTGAACGGCGACCGTCGACCGGACGCCTTCGTGACCCGGGCCGCCTCCAGCCGCATCCTGCTGCTTGACCAGGAGGGCGCCTTCGTCGACTCCGGGCAGGATCTCGGCGGGCTGGGCGAGTCGGTGGAGCTGGGCGACCTGGACGGCGACGGCGATCTGGACGCCTACGTCGCCCTCAACGGCCAGAACCGCGTCTTCTTCAACGCGGGCGACGGCCAGATGATCGACTCCGGCCAGCGCCTCGCCGACGTCAACACCGTCAAGGTCGACCTCGGTGATCTGGACGGCGACGGCGATCTGGACGCCGCGACCGCCAACGACGGCGCCGCCAACCGGGTGTGGCTCAACAACGGCTCGGGCGTCTTTGCGGACTCCAACCAGCGCCTCGGCGACGCCCTCAACACCCGGTCGCTGGCGCTGGGGGACATCGACTCTGACGGCGATCTGGACCTCGTCTACGCCGCGACGGGCGACAACGAGGTATTCTTGAACAACGGCGCGGGGATATTCACCGACTCAGGCCGGTCCCTGGGCGGCGACTTCAGCACCTCCGTCGCGCTCGCCGACCTGAACGGCGACAACAAGCTCGACGCGATGGTCGGCATCAACTTCGCCGACCGCGAGATGAGGGTCTGGCTCGGCAACACCGACCCCGCCCTGATCACCAACGCCGGCCTGAGCGTGAATGAGGGCGCCGGCGGGCAGATCTCCGACGCCGCCCTCCTGGTTCAGGACGAAGAGCAGTTCGACGTTGAACTCACCTACACCCTCGAGTCCGCCCCGGCCAACGGCGGCCTCCTGCTCAACGGCGTCCTGCTCGGCGTCGGCGACATCTTCACCCAGGCGGAGGTCACCGGCGGGACGCTGGTCTACCTGCACGACGGCGGCGAGACGACCTCGGATCGCTTCGACTTCTCGGTCGACGACGGCCTGGGCGGCCTGCTCGACGTCACCGCCTTCGACATCACCGTCAACCCCGTCAACGATCCCCCCGTCGCGACCCCGGAATCCTACGACACTGACGAGGACGAGACCCTGAGGATCAACATCGCCCAGGGCGTGCTGGACAACGACGACGACGTGGAGGGCGACGCGCTCGGCGCCGTCCTTGAGGGCGACGCCTCCAACGGCGTCTTGACGCTGGGCGCCGACGGCTCCTTCGTCTACACGCCCAACCAGGACTTCAACGGGACCGACAGCTTCACCTACCACGCCAGCGACGGCGTCGACGACTCCAACACCGTCACCGTCACCCTCACCGTCAACCCCGTCGACGATCCTCCTGTCGCGGCCGACGACGCCTACATCGTCGCCGAGGACGGCCTCCTGAGCGTCAACGCAGGCCTTGGCGTGCTGGCCAACGACAGCGACGTGGAGGGCGACGCCTTCACCGCGGTCCTGGAACAGAGCCCGGCGCGCGGCTTCTTGAACCTCAACCCCGACGGCTCGTTTGATTACACGCCCAATCAGAACTTCAACGGGACGGACGGCTTCACCTACCACGCCACGGACGGGCAGAGCTCCAACACCGTCACCGTCACGCTCACCGTCACCCCCGTCAACGACCCGCCCTTCCTGCGGACCTTCAACGCCTTCACCGCCTTCGAGGGGGGCTCCCAGGTCGTCAGGTCGGCCGACATCGAGCTCCTCGACCCTGAGCAGGGCCCCGCCGAGATCACCATCACCGTCGAGGCGGTCGCCGACAACATCACCCTCTCCAACAACGGCGTCCCGCTCCAGCTCGGCGACGACTTCCCGTACTCCGATATGGTCGCCAACCGGATCAGCTTCACCCACGACGGCTCCGAGGAGAACAGGGGTGAGATCGTCTTGAGCGCCGCGGACGGCCAGGGCGGGCTGCTCGACAACATCGCGCTGAGCATCAACATCTTCTTCGTCAACGACCCGCCGGTGGCCGTCGACGACGACTACGAGATCGAGGAGGACGGGACGCTGACGGTCGGGTCCATCGAGGGCGTGCTGGCCAACGACGACGACGTCGAGATCGGCTTGCTCAGCGCGGTGCTGGAGGACGACGTCTCCAACGGAGTTCTGGCCTTCGAGGACGACGGCTCCTTCGTCTACACGCCCAACCAGGACTTCAACGGGACCGACAGCTTCACCTACCACGCCAGCGACGGCGTCGACGACTCCAACACCGTCACCGTCACCCTCACCGTCAACCCCGTCAACGACCCGCCGGTGGTCGCCGACGACGACGGCTACGTGATCGCGGAGGACGGGACGCTGACGGTCGGGGCCATCGTGGGCGTGCTGGCCAACGACGACGACGTGGAGGGCGACGCGCTCGGCGCCGTCCTTGAGGGCGACGTCTCCAACGGGGTCTTGACGCTGGGCTCCGACGGCTCCTTCATCTACGCCCCGGATGGGGACTTCAACGGGACCGACAGCTTCACCTACCGCGCCAACGACGGCGCCGCGGACTCCGAGCAGGCCGCGACCGTCACGATCACCATAAACCCTGTCAACGACTCGCCTTTTCTGGACACCAACGAGGGCCTGAACGTCGGGGAGTCGCAGTCGGCGCTCATCACGGGCGCGGCTCTGGAGGTCGCGGACATCGACAACAGCCCGGACCAGCTGGTCTTTACGGTCACCACGCCGCCGGCGAGCGGCGCGCTGTCCCTCGGCGGCGTCGCTGTCCGGCAAGGCGGCACCTTCAGCCAGCAGGACGTCAACACGGGGCGCGTCCAGTTCACCCACGACGGCTCGGAGGTCGAGCAGGACGCCTTCGTCTTCTCGGTCAGCGACGGCCAGGGCGGCGGCTTCTCGGGCGGGCGCTTTGACATCGCGATCATCCGGGGCAACGACCCCCCGACGCTGGCGCGCAACGAGGGCCTGACGATCGACGAGGGGGCGGCGGCCGCGATCACGACCGATCTGCTCCAGGTCGAGGACACGGACAACGCGCCCTCGGAGCTGGTCTACGTCCTGGCGGTGACGCCGACGCTGGGGACGCTGACGCGGGGCCAGGCGGCGCTGGCTCAGAACGACACCTTCACGCAGCAGGACGTGGACACGGACGACCCCGACAGCGCCGTCCGCTACACCCAGAGCGGTGCGGAGGGGGCCTCGGACAGCTTCGCCGTGACCATCTCGGACGGCCTCGGGGGCAACATCGGGCTGACGGTCTTCGACATCGCGATCAACCCGATCAACGACGCCCCCGTGGTCACGGTCCCTGGCACCCAGGCGGCCGTGGAGGAGGAGGCGCTGGTGATCGAGGGCATGGCGGTCTCGGACGACGACACGCAGGACGCCGCGTTGGCCATCACGCTGGCCGTCACCAACGGCACCTTCACGCTCCAGGTCGACGAGGGGCTGACCTTCCTGGCGGGCGACGGCGCGGGCGACGCGCTGATGCGCTTCAGCGGCGCGCTCGACGCGATCAACGCCGCGCTGGCGCGGGTCACCTTCGTCGGCGACGTGGACTTCAACGGCGAGTCGACGGCGACGCTGACGGCCAACGATCTGGGGAACGCGGGCGCGGGGGGGGCGCGCGAGGCCGAGGAGAGCTTCACCATCGACGTGGGGGTGGGCAATGACGCCCCGACGCTGGCGCCCATCGTCGATCAGCGCAACGCGGAGCTGGACATCGTCGCGGTCGCCATCGAGGCCACGGACCCGGAGGGCGATCCCTTGACCTTCTCGGCCCAGGGCTTGCCGCCGGGGGTGGTGATCGACCCGGTCAGCGGCACGATCACGGGCCGGCTGAGCGTGGACGCCGCCGTGGGGAGCCCCTACACGGTCTCGGTCACGGTCAGCGACGGCCAGGCTCAGGACGCCGACACCTTCGCGTGGATCGTGAACAACACCAACCGCCCGCCGGTCGTCAGCGCCGGCGGCCCCTACACGGTGGCCGAGGGCGGCGCCGTGACCCTGACGGCCACGGGGGTCGACGACGACGGCGAGGCGATCTCCTTCACCTGGGATTTTACGGGCAACGGCCTGTGCACGGACGCCGCGGGGGCCTCGGTGGTCTTCAACGCGGGGGACGGCGACGACGTGGTGAGGGTCGGGCTGTGCGCCACGGACGGGATCGCGCTGGTGACCGAGGAGGCGCAGATCACGGTGCAGAACCAGCCGCCGGTCATCAACAGCGTGGCGCCGGCCTTCGCCTCCTTCGGCCGGATCTACACCTACCGGGTCCGCGCGGTCGATCCGGGCGATGATCCGATGACCTTCGAGCTGGTCAGCGGCCCGGACGGGATGGCCTTCTCGGGCAGCGTGCTGCGCTGGACGCCCACCCTGGAGCAGACCCTTGAGGAGCTGCACCCGGTCGAGCTCCAGGTGTGCGACGAGGACCGGGCGTGCGCAACGGACAGCTTCGTCATCGACACGGCCTTCGACGACACCGACGAGGACGGCATCCCCGATCTCTGCGAGATCACCTTCAACCTCAACCCCGAGGATCCGACCGACGCCGAGCTGGATCCCGACGTCGACAACATCAGCAACCGCGATGAGTGCCTCGACGGCACCGATCCGACGATCTTCAACGGCCCTGACGCGCCGGGGCTGGTCGCCCCCGAGCCCGCCGAGCGCATCGGCGACAACACGCCGCTGTTGAGGGTCACCAACGCGGTCGATCCGGACGGCGACCCGCTGACCTACGCCTTCGAGGTCTTCGCCGACGAGGGCCTGAGGGAAAGGGTCGCCGCCATCGAGGGCCTCCCCGAGGGGGGTGAGGGCGCCGAGCCGGGTGAGACGGTGGGAGAGATCGAGGTGGAGCTGGAGGAGAACCGGACCTTCTTCTGGCGGGCGACGGCCTCGGACCCGCGCGTGGCTGGCCCGGCCTCCTCGGTGGGCTCCTTCTTCGTGGACGTCGTCAACGAGCCGCCCAGCGTCCCGAGCCCGGCCAGCCCGGACGCCGTCGTGGACACGCTTCAGCCGGCGCTGGTCGTCATGCCCTCGGTGGACCCGGAGGGGGACGGGATCACCTACCTCTTTGAAGTGTACAACGATGAGATCCTTGAGGAATTGACGACGGCTTTTGAGTCGACCGAGACGACGAGGGCCACCGACATCTTCCTGGAAGAGGACAGGGTCTACTTCTGGAGGGCGGCGGCGCGCGATGCTCTGGAGGTGGTCAGCGACTTCAGCGAGCCGCTGAGCTTCCGGGTCAACACGGAGAACATCCTGCCGGCGGCCCCGGCCTTGACGCTCCCGGCGCAGCCCGGCGATCAGCTGCGCGACACCCCGACGGTCTTGAGCTGGGCACAGGTCGAGGACGAGGACGGCGATCCGGTCACCTACGAGATCGAGCTGGCCGAGGACGAGACCTTCAGCGCGGTGATCTTTGAGCAGCGGGATCTTGTCCCCAACGAGAGCGGCGCGGTGATCATCGCGCCGGAGGGCCTGGAGGAGGACAAGACCTACGCGATGCGGGTCAGGGGTCGCGATCTGACCGGCCCTGGCGCCTTCGCGGTCTCCTCCTTCCTCATCAACCAGGGGAACACGCCCCCCGACCTCGTCCTGACGAGGGCGCCGACCGCGGGCTCGCTGGCCCAGCGCCCGGTGGTGTCCTTCACCTTCGCCAACACCACCGATCTGGACGGCGATCCGCTGACCTACGACCTGCGGATCATCAACGTCGACACGGGCGCCGAGGAGTTCTTGATCGAAGGGATCGAGGAGGGGGGGGGTGACCAGACGACGGTCGATGTCGTGTTCCCGCTCTTTGGCAATTACACCTGGGCGGTGACGGCCGTGGACGACAAGGGGCTCAAGGGCGTCGAGTCCGCGCCGGTCGCCTTCCGCGTCATCGACGAGTTCGCCGGCGACTTCTTCGGCGGCTCGTGCGACTGCGCGACCCTGCCGGCCGGGTCCGCTCCCCTGCCCGCGCCGCTGGCCGCGCTCTGGATCGCCCTCGGGCTGGTCTTCAGCTTGCGGCGTCGGCGTTGAAGCGCCGCCAGTCCAGGGCGAGCCAGAGGGCGCAGGCCGCCATCGCCAGCGCCATGACGGCGGCGACGAGCTGGTAGCCGGGCGTCGCGATCATCCACGCGCACAGGGCCGCCGCGGCGGCGAGTCGGGCGAGCTCTCGGCGGGGCGCGCCGGTCCGGCCGTCGAGCAGGCCGCCGAGGGTGGAGGTGCCCCACAGGATGAGGGCAGCGGAGGCGGCCAGGAGCCAGAAGGGGTGGCTCTCGCGCAGCCAGAGGATGTGGATGGAGGCCAGGACGGTCAGGGCGAACTGGAGGCCGACGTAGGCGCGCGTGCGCGGGCTGATGGAGGCTTCGGGGCGGGCGGGCGGGTGGGGGACGGGCGCGGCGCCGGGGGGTCGCCAGCCGGGGGGGCTGGTGAAGACCTTGAGCTTGTCGGCCCAGCGGGGGGTCTGCCGCGCCAGCGCGATGAGATCGCGGAAGAAGAGCCACTGCGAGAGCGCGCCGTCGTGGGTCTGGTAGCCGGCCGGGGTGCCCAGCTCCGGCGGGTCGTCGGGGTCAAGGTCGACGTGGGTTCCGAAGAGGCGGTCCCAGAGGGTGAACATGGCGCCGAGGTTCTTGCCGATGTAGCGGGGGTTTCGGGCGTGGTGGACGATGTGCGAGCGCGGCGTGACGAAGATGAAGAGGCTGGGGCGGTTGAAGAAGTGGGAGTGGACGGTCAGGGCGTAGAAGGAGATGAGGGTGATGACGACGAAGAAGTGGGTGGGCGGGACGCCGAGCAGGGGAAGGGGCGCGTAGAAGATCGCGGAGTAGAAGTCCGACATCCAGGGGTGTCGGGTGGCGATGGAGATGTTGAAGGCCTCGCTCTGGTGGTGGACGCCGTGGATGGCCCACAGGCCGGCGACGCGGTGACCGGCCCTGTGGTACCAGTAGTAGCACATGTCGGCCAGGAAGAGGGACAGCAGCCAGGGGACCCAGGAGCCCTCGGGCCAGCGCACGAGGGCGAAGTTCTCGAAGGTGAAGTCGTAGAGCGCGATGAGCCAGGGTCCGATGAAGAGGCCCAGGATGACCCCGCCGAGGCCGCCGGAGAAGTTGCCGATCGTGTTGGCGAAGCCGTAGATCGAGCGGCCGCGGCGGCGCGCGGTGGCGACCTCGATCGCGATCAGCGCCAGGTAGAGGGGGATGCCGAGGGCATAGAAGCCGCTTGTCTCAAGTCTGCCCATCGGGCCATTGTGGGGCCACCGGGGCGCCCCAGGCAAGCGCCTCGGCGCGAGCGCCGCGCGGCCCCCTTCGGACCCGTGGCGCGCCTCGGCGAAGGAGGCTGGAGTGCGTGCCGGGCGCGCCCCCATGGGCCATGAATCGACGGATGGGGCGCCTTTGGCGTTGAAATCGTGGAGGCGGTCTGCTAGAAGATCAACGCTTCGACCTTGATGGTTGAGGTTCTGAAGGGCCGGGCGTGTTGTCCGGTTTCTGTTCTGTGATCCGAAGGGAGAAATCCTGGAGAATCACCCCATTCTCGGCGTGTTTCGGAAGGACCCTGAGCCACGCTATCAAGTTAGGACGTCGATAAGATTGGCGTCCATGTGAGTAGAGACATGTCCAAGAAGCTTTTCGTGGGTGGCCTGAGCTGGAACACTGATGATCAGGGCCTTCGCGCCGCCTTTGAGGTGCACGGCGAGGTCGAGGACGCCAAGGTCATCACCGACCGCGAGACGGGCCGCAGCCGCGGCTTCGGCTTCGTGACCTTCGTCAACTCGGACGACGGCCTCAACGCCATCGACGCGATGAACGGCACGGATCTCGACGGCCGCACCCTGAACGTGAACGAGGCCCACGATCGCCGCGGCGGCGGCGGCGGCGGCGGC